>Ga0209172_10000077_pt1 | contig 284606 bp, 289 predicted proteins | sample LarsenN4metaG_FD_184113 | JGI IMG/M metagenome (GOLD analysis project Ga0209172, IMG submission 184113) | Hot spring sediment bacterial and archeal communities from British Columbia, Canada, to study Microbial Dark Matter (Phase II) - Larsen... ... | reverse complement strand
GCAGCCATCCAACACTACCTGGACAATCACAACCAAAACCCTCAGGTGTTTGTCTGGAGCGCACCGGTTGAACGGATCTTGGCCAAGATCGCCAAATGTAAAGAAGCGTCAGACGCACTACACTAGCGGCACAAGCATACGGGGAGCCCGAGGCCTCGGGCTGAGAGGAGGGCCGGCCGCCCTCGACCCGCAGAACCTGATCCGGATAATGCCGGCGCAGGGATGGTGGACAGCCGAACCCAGAGCCACTCCCTGCCCGGGGAGTGGCTTCGTTTTGGCGCAATGTCGAGCCATCGTGCTGGCCGGAGGCGAGCTCCGCGAGCCGCAGTCTCTCCGCTTGCGGCTGGGAGGCTTCCCCGCCGACCTGGTCATCGCCGCTGACGGCGGCGCGCGGCACGCGGCCACCCTCGGCCTGTCGCTCGACGCCGTCGTCGGCGACCTCGATTCGCTCTCCTCGCAGATCGTCTCAGACCTGGCCCGTCTGGGTGCGTCGATCCACCGCCATCCCGCCGACAAGAACGAGATCGACCTCGAACTCGCGCTGCTGCACGCCGCGGCCGCCGGCGCGACGGAGATCGTCGTCGTCGGCGCCACCGGCGCACGCCTCGACATGACGCTGGCCAACGTGATGCTGCTGCTCCACCCCGGAGTCCGCGGCACGCGGGTCGAGCTGTGGGACGGGGATCAGACGGGGTTCGTCGTCGTGCCACCGGGCGGCGAGCTGCCCGGGGCCGTCGGCGACACCCTCAGCCTGATCCCGCTCGGCGGAGAGGCGCGCGGCGTCGTCACCGACGGACTGGCGTTTCCGCTCCACGGCGAGACGCTCGCCGTCGGTCCAGCGCGCGGCGTCAGCAATCGCATCGTCCGCGTCGGCGCGCGCCTCGCCCTCGACCAGGGAGCCCTGCTCGTCGTCCACACCCCGCGCGCCGGAGGAGGCCCGCATTGACGCTCGACCCCCAGCGAACCGTCAACGTCGCCGTGCAGGTCCTGCCGCTGACCGACGACCCGTTCCCGTTGATCGACCGCGCCATCGCCGCCATTCGCGACAGCGGCGTCCGGCACGAGGTCGACGCCATGGAAACGGTGATGGAGGGCCCGCTCGACCGGCTGCTCGAGGTCGCCCGCCAGGCCCATCTGGCGTGCATGGAGGCCGGCGCGGAGCAGGCGGTGACCCTCATCAAGATCGGCGATCGGCGCCAGGGAACGACGATCGCCGGGAAGGTCGACCGCTACCGACAGGTCGAGGCGGGAAGCGCCACGGCCGCATGAACGCCCGACTCGAGGCCCGCCGTCGCGGGCGCGGCTCCCGCTGGCTGCCCCCGCTCGGACTGATTGTCCTGGTCATCGCCGTCTGGGCGGCCGTCGCCGAGGGCGCCGGGCTGTCGCCCTTCATCCTGCCCTCGCCGGCGGATGTCGTCCGCGCCGGGTGGGACACCCGCCACCTTCTGCTGCCGGCGCTGCGAACGACTCTGGTCGAGACGGCGATCGGCCTGGCCCTGTCGATCGTCCTGGCGGCGGTCATCGCCGCCGCCGTCGACTTGTCGTCGCTTCTGCGACGCGCCCTGTATCCGCTGCTTGTCGCCTCGCAGACGGTGCAGATCCTGGCCATCGCCCCGCTCCTGATCATCTGGTTCGGCTTCGGCCTGATGTCGAAGGTCGTGATCGTGATCCTGATCTGCTTCTTCCCGCTGACGCTGGCGATGGCCGATGGCCTGGCTTCGGCCGATCCTGATCTGCTGGCGCTGTTCCGTGCCATGGGCGCGCGCCGCGGCCAGATCTGGCGCATGATCCGCCTGCCGGCGGCGCTGCCGGCGTTGTTCTCCGGACTGCGCATCGCCGTCACGTACAGCGTCGTCGGCGCCACGATCGGCGAATGGGTCGGCGGCAGCGACGGCCTCGGCCTGTACATGCTGCGTTCGAAGAACGCGCTGGCGACGGATCAGGTCTTCGTCGGAATCGTCGTGACGTCCGTCGTCAGCATCGGGTTGTTCGCCCTCGTCTACGGCGCCGAACGGCTCGCCCTGCCCTGGTATCACACCGCCCAGCGCGCCGAGCAGTGGGAGGAGACGGGAATCTTCTGAACCGGTGGTCGGTGAGGACGGACTGCGGATCACGGACGAAAGACGGCCGAATCGGCCGTTGCCCTGGAGGTCCAGATGAAACGATGGATGTTGCTTGGCCTGTCGCTGCTTCTCGCCGGTTGCGCGAGGCCGACGCCGGCCGCGGCCATTCCGGTCACGCTGATGCTCGACTGGGTGCCCAACACGAACCACACCGGCCTGTTCCTCGCGCAACAGCGCGGCTACTTCGCCGAGGAAGGCCTGCAGGTCGAGATCGTCCAACCGGGCGAGGTCTATGCCGAGCAGGCCGTCGCCGGAGGCGCCGCCGACTTCGGCGTCAGTTTCCAGGAGCAGGTGACGCTGGCGCGCGGCGACGGGGTCCCGCTGGTATCGATCGCCGCCATCCTGCAACACAACACCTCGGGCTTCGCCTCGCGCGGCGCCCTCGGGGCGAGGCGCCCGGCGGACTGGGAGGGCCTGCGTTACGGTTCGTTCGGCAGTCCGTTCGAAGGCCCGACCCTCGGCGCTCTGATGGCGTGCGACGGGGCCGACGTCGGTACGCTCGAGATCGTCGAGACCGGCTTCACCGATCCGCTGGCGCTGCTCCAGCAGGAGCAGATCGACCTGGCCTGGATCTTCTACGGCTGGCAGGGGATTCAGGCCGAGCAGCTCGGAGTCGACCTCGACGTCGTGATGATGGAGGACTGGTTCGCCTGCATCCCGGATTACTACACCCCGCTGCTCATCGCCAGCGAGGCCACCCTGGCCGAGCGCCCCGACGTCGTGCGGGCCTTCCTGCGCGCCGTGTCGCGCGGCTACGACGAGGCGGCGGCCGACCCCGAGCAAGCGGCGGCGATCCTGCTCGAGGCGGCGCCGGAGCTCGACGCCGAGCTGGTGCGCGCCAGCCAGCGCTGGCTGTCGCCCCGCTACCGCGCCGATGCTCCACGCTGGGGGGAACAGACCCTCGAGCGCTGGCAGGCCTACGCCGACTGGATGGCGGCCAACGGCATCCTGGCCGCCCCGATCGATCCCGCCCGGGCCTTCACCAACGAGTATCTCCCGTGACGGCGACTCCCCCGCGGCTCGAGGTGCGCGGCCTGTCGATGACGTTCCATACCGACGGGCGTCCGTTCCCGGCGCTCGCCGACGTGACGTTCTCAGTCGAGCCGCACGAGTTCGTCGCCCTGGTCGGCCCGTCCGGCAGCGGCAAGAGCACGCTCTTCAATCTGATCGTCGGGCTGCTCCAGCCCGAAGCCGGCGAGGTCCGCCTGGATGGGCAGGTGGCGAACGATCGCCTGGGCCGGTTCGGCTACATGCCGCAGCGCGATCTGCTCCTGCCGTGGCGGACCGTCCTGGGCAACGTCGTGGCGCCGCTCGAGTTGCGCCGCGTGCCGCGTGCCGAGGCCGTCCGTCGGGCGCGGGAGTTGTTTCCTCTCTTCGGCCTGGAGGGATTCGCCGGGGTCTATCCGGCGGCGCTCTCGGGAGGGATGCGTCAGCGGGCGGCGCTGCTGCGCACGATCCTGACCGACAGCGGAACGCTGCTGCTCGACGAGCCGTTCGGGGCGCTGGACGCCCTCACCCGCCGCGAGATGCAGGACTGGCTGCTGGGCTTGTGGACCCGCCTGCGGCCGACGATCCTGTTCATCACCCATGATGTCGACGAGGCGGTCTACCTGGCCGACCGCGTCCTGGTGCTCGGGCCTCGCCCGGGGAGGATCATCGAACAGGTCATCGTCGAACTGCCGCGCCCGCGGCACCTGGGGATGGTGGCGTGGCCCACGTTCGGTCGCCATGTGGCGAGCCTGCTGACGGCGCTCGGCGTGGCGTCGCCCGACGGCCCGGGGCCCGGGGTAGACTCTGCGGCGTGAGCCAGGCCGACGCCCCGGTCATCGTCCACAAGCACGACGCCGCCGGCCGCGAGGTGTGGAGCTGGACGGCGGCGCGGCGCCGCCTCACGCCGACCTCGGCCGTCGTCGAGGCCCGCTTCAGCGCCGGTCCGTTCGAAATCCACGGGCTCAGCCTCCGTCCGGGCGACCGATTCGTCGAGAGCTACTACACCGACCGCTGGTACAACGTCTTCGCCGTTTACGACGGCGAGACCGGTCGGCTCAAGGGGTGGTACTGCAACATCTCGCGTCCGGCCCGGCTGGAGGACGGTCACGTTCGCTGGGAGGATCTGGCGCTCGACCTGATCGTCTTGCCGGGCGGTGAGCAGTTCGTGCTCGACGAGGACGAGTTCGGCGCCCTGGAACTGTCCGCCGTCGATCGGTCGCAGGCGCTCGCCACGCTGGAGGCCCTGAGGGATCTGGCGCGTCGCCGCGCGGCACCGTTCGCCGAACGGGAGACGACGTCCGAGGTCGGCAGGTAAACGGCAGGTCAGAGAACTCAAACGGCCGGCGCCGCAAGCGGCGCCGGCCGTCGCGATCGGTGGCAGGGCGATGCCGTTACAGCAGCCCGGCCGACCGCAGGCTCAGGCCGAACAACTGGTCGCCGTACGTCCACAGGTAGTAGAACAGCGCCATCCCCGCCAGGCACAGGCAGCAGATGACGACCGCCACGACGGCGATGATCAGCCAGTTGCGGGACTTCGGCGGGGTTTGCGTGCCCATCGGTTCGCTCATCCGCGTCTCCTCCGGTTCGCTTGCCGCCAGCCTAGACCAGCAACGCCAACGGGATCAGCAGACTGGTCGTGTCGATCACACCGGCCATCACGAACGGCACAAGGAATGCGGCGCAGAAAGCGCAAACCCCGAGCACACCGAGGCCGACTCCGACCCAGCCCAGGATCACGCCCGCTTTGGCCAGGCCTTCGCCGCCCTGCGCGCCGGCGCTGGCGGCGATCTCCTTCTTGGCCATGTTGCCCGTGATGATGGCGACGATGCTCCCGAGGACCGGGAAGACCGTCAACCCGACGATCCCGGCGATCAGGCTGACCAGGGCCATCGAGTTCGTGGGACTGGTCGAAGTCTGAGGGGCAGGTCCAGATTGCATGAGCGCTTCTCCTCCGAGTGGCTAGATGGTGCGGCTGGGTATCGCATTCGCCCGGCGCCAGAGCCACCAGACAAACAGCGACACGATGACAATGAGCAGGCCAGCGATCACGGCCGGGACGACGACGGCGGCGATCGAGACGAACGCCGCCACAACGTCTTCGGCGAGGCTGACCGGGAGGTTGCCTGCGCCGCCGGTCGTCGCCGTGATCGCCGGCCGCACGGCGGCGGCCTTGACGGTGTGGACGCTGCCGGCGATGATCAGCCCGGCGACCATCGCCACGATGGGGTGGATGTCGGAGACGGCGCCGGTGCTGGCGGCGAACAGAACCGCCCCGGCTGCCGGCCGGACGAAGGTCTGGATGCCGTCGTTCACGTGGTTGACGGCCGGCACCTTGTCGGCGAAGAACTCGATCAGCGTCAACACGATCAGCGCTCCGATCACCCACCAGGAGGTGAGGGCGTCCCACGGCTGGCGCAGCGTGAACCACTCGGTGAGGCGCCCGAGAAGAGCGAGAATCAGGAGCGGGATGTACGCGTTCAGCCCGGCGCTGGCCGAGAGCCCGAATGCCGTCAGCAGTCCGCCGGCAACGTCCATGTCATCCTCCTACAGGGCGAAGCCGCCCCAGGTGCCGGTCAACGCCAGCCTCGCCGCGGCGAGCAACGCGATCTGGAGCAGTCCCGCGCCCAGCCCGGCCGTCGCCGGAAGGATGAGCGCCGACCACGAATCGGCCCGATTCTCCCGCCGCGACACGATCATCGCCACGACCGCGTATACCAGGGTCAGCACCGTCAGGACGCCGGCGGCGCTGAGCAGCGCCAGCGGGTACAGGACGAGCGGGTTCCCGGAGAGCACGAGGGCGACGACGACGGCCGCCGCTGCGAGCAGGATCCCCGCTTCCCGGAACGCGGCGATCGGCTCTGGATTCCAGGCCCGCCAGGCGTTCTGGTTGAAGCCGGCCAGGACCACCACCCCCAGGCTCATGCCCAGCAGCGTCCCCGTCACGAGTCGGAGCACGTTGTTGGGCTGGTAGGGATGCGGAGCGCCCGGGATGAGCGTCAGATACGAGTTGAGGCCGTCGACGGCCCACGCCGCAGCCGCCAACCCCATCAAGCCGAGCAGCGCCGGCCGCGGGAATCCGCCGTGTCGTCCGCGGCCGAGAGCCGTCAGGCCGACGATCCCGACGAGTGCCCCGAGGTACATCCCGGTGCAGCGAGCGCACAGCGGCAGCGCGCGCGTGCCGAGGTGGAACGAGCGCAGATCGATGCGGTGGCAGACGGCGTAGCCGACGGCGTCGGCCTTGCCCAGCAGGCCCGACGGGGTGAGGACCAGCCAGGCGGTGGCCACGAGCGCCGCGGCGGTGACGACCGCGGTCGGGCCGAATCGCCAACCGACCGCGGTCCGCGGCACAGCCACCGGATGAGATTCCATCGCGCTCACCGCGCCGATTATAGTCGAACGGGCCGTGCGAATCTGACCGTTGCTTGACGGTCATCTGGCTCCGGTATAATCCGTTCGCCTTCCTCGGTAGCTCAATCGGCAGAGCGGGCGGCTGTTAACCGCTAGGTTCCAGGTTCGAGTCCTGGCCGAGGAGCCTGTTGTTCCAGTCTTCGAACCGCTGGGGGATTGGCAACCCGTACCGGACCTGCACGGTTCGACGATCATGGCCGAGCACCTTCATCACCAGCCGGTGGAGAGGGTGTTTCTCTTGGGGGGGCCGGCCCTTCGGCCATGACCCGCTCGAAGTGCTCCACGAGGGACGCGAGCATGTCCCGGCCGACGGCCGGCAGCTCGAGCCTCTCGCGCCGGGCCTCGCGGTCGCGCTTCCCGACCTCCCTCTCCTCCAGCCGGGCGCGCAGGTCACGGACCTTCTGTGGGGACGGCCGCCCTCGCCCTCCGGGGATTCGTTTGACGGAGCCCGTCCGGTTTTCATATAGACTCTCGACACCTCATGGTCGTGAATGGGCGCTCTTCGTGGAGCGGGGTGGGATCGGACTTGGCGCTTGAAGAAGGTTGGGTCGGTGTCCAGGACGTGGCCGCCCATCTGCGGCTGGCCATGGAGTCCGTCTACCGCTGGGCGGACTCGAAGGGCTTTCCGGCTCACCGGGTGGGCCGCGACCTCGACAACATCACGGCGACCGCGGTGCTCTCCGAGCTTCGCAACGCCTGCCTCTACCTGCATTACGACGGCATCCGGTACTGCTTCAAGAAGGATCCGAACGTCACCAAGCTCATCGAGGATGCGGAACAGAGCGTTTCCCGCGAGGAAGCTCAAGGCAAAGGAGGCGGTCCGGTTCGGGACAAGATCAAGGAGATGCTCGACGCCCGGCTCGCGGGACACCACACGGCCATCGTGTGGCCAGGGAAAAGCCAGGATATCCCTGACGAAGAGCCTCGTTTCCTGGTCGCCTATCTCCCGCTGGAGTTCGCGGGGGAGAGCAAGAGTGACCAGGAACGACAGGCGAAGGAGTGTCTCTCGAAGTATGGGGATCGCCCGAGACGCTTTCGCAACGGCCTGGGGCTTGCGATTCCCGACAAGAAGCAAATCGAGGCGCTCCGGCGCGCAGTTCGTTATCTCCTGGCCATCGAGCGGGTGGACGCCAAGAAGCAGCAGCTGCGACTGACGAAGGACCAGCTCGACCAGCTCAAAGAGAGGAAGCGCACCGAAGAAGCTGCGGCCGAATCGTGCTTGCGCGAGCTGTACGCGGCGGTGTGGCTGCCCCGCGTCGAGGGCGGTGAGATCGACATCGAGCGTGTGGAGCGTGGCGGCCGGCCCCTTCAAGCCACCGGGATTCACGAGCGGATCATGGAGCTGCTCACGAGCGTGGGGACCCCGCGCGTCCATGGCAGCGTCACGCCGCGCAAGATCGCAGAGCGCGTGAAGCTGGGAGAGCCTGTTGCTCCGGGGGAATCCCCGTTGCTGGGCATCAAGGCATCAGAGGTGCTGTAGTCCTTCTTCCGGGACATCGCCCCACCGCGCCTCGAATCGTCGAACGTCCTTCGGAAAGGCATTGCGCGTGGGGTGACGGAAGGGACCTTCGCGTACACGAGCGGATCACCGCCTGCGCTCGGCCCCGACGGGAAGTTCCAGGTGGTCCGGCAGAAGGTGGTGCTCGGAAGGACGCTTGCCGAGGACGAGGTGGATTTCGAGTCTGGCTTCATCATGGTTCCTGCGGCCATTCCCGAAGCGGCAGCTACTCCCGCACCGGGAACCGTTCCGGTCACACCTGGGGCTCCGGTTCCCACCCCCCGGGCGTCTCCTCAGCCTGGGGGGCCGGGCCGGTTCTTGCCACAACGCCCGGTGCAGCGGGCGCAGCACGCCACGGCACCGTGCGATTGAAGTTCAAGGCCACGAGGGACCAGATCTTCAAGGCCTTTCCTGCCATCGCCAACTTGGCGGACAGGTCCGACGACCGGAGGGTCACGGTCAACGTCGAAGGGACGTCCTCGGAAGGCTTCGACCCCTCGTGGCTCCGCAACGCGGTCGAGGAGCCGCTGGACGAGGCGGACATCGAGAAGCTCCCCGAAGAAGGCCAGTAGGTGGGAGGTCAGGGGATCTGCAACAGGGCCTAGAATGCGTCCGACTGCTGTCGACCTTCCATCTATCCAATCGGCCGTAGCGCCCGCTCGGTGATCGCGGGCCGGCGGACCATGTCGGGGAGGGACAGGAGGTGTTGCTGGATCTCCGGCGCGAGGCGGAGCAGGCCCATGACCTGGGTCACCCGGGCGCGGGTGACGCCCTCGCGGCGGGCGATGTCGGCCGCTGGGCGCGCTGACGGTCGTAGACGCGGATTGCCATGAACAGCACGAACCCAAGGACGAACAACGCGTGAAGCACGGGTCAGCCCCCGGCAACCTTCCCGCCGGCCTTCAGCCGACGGGAGGCGCCGAGCCTCGGCACGAACGCGCCGGTGCGCGCCCGGTACGCGCCATAGCCATCGCCGAAGCGAGCCATCAGCTCCGCCTCCTCGCGCGGGACGACCAGCCGCGCCATGGCGATCAGGATCGCCGACCCCATGACGAGCAGAAAGCCGTTGGCGGCCGCCACCGCGAGCCCCAGGAAAGCCGTCAGCGCCACCGCGTACAGCGGGTGGCGCACCCAGCGATAGGGACCGTGGGTGACGAGCCGGTGGTCGGCCTTGGTGAGGTAGGTCTCCGAGATGTTCGTGCCGAGGCTCAGGAGCACCCAGACCAGGAGCGGCAGCATCGCCGCCGCCACGGCGACCCCTACCCAGCGCAGCCACGTCGGCAGCGGGAGCGACGACCATCGCATCCAATCCGGATTGACGACGTAGGCGATCATCCCCAGGTAGAACGGCAGGGCGAACAGCAGCCGCAACACGAGGGGCCCTCGGCCCTCGCGGGCGCGCGGGATCGTGCCGCCGAGCCGCCGCGCCCGGAGGCGGAAGGCGCCGGACAGCGCAACGGCCGTCGTCAGGACGACGGCGAACGCCACGCGGAATGGCGGTTCCGAGCCCATTTCGTCCGCTAGAACTTCACCAGCAGCGCCGTCAGATACATCACGGCAACGCCGGCGACGAACCCCGCCAGATTCGCCCACGTCATCCACGCCTCATCGTGCCGGGAGGCGTCGTCGCGCAGCAGCCGGCCGACCTCGACGATGACCTGCCAGATGGCGCCCAGTCCCACGCCGAGGAAGACCGCCGCCAGGACGGGGCTGTAGACGAAGCCGCCCATCCACGCCCCAACGATGGCCGGCGCGCCGGCGATCAACGTGAGCAGGATGAACGTCCCCACTCGCGGCCGGTACGCCGCCGGGACGCCCTGGCGCCCGGGCGTCAGCGGCGCGGCGATGCCGATGCCCTCGGTGATGTTGTGAAGCGTGAATCCGACGACCAGGAACGAGCCGAGCGCCGCCTCGCCCAGCGCGAACGCGGCGCCGATCGCCATGCCCTCGCCCAGGTTGTGCAGCCCGATGCCGAGGGCGATGAGGCCGGCCAGGAAGAGCGCCCGCGGCCTCGCGCCGCCGTCGGCCGGACGGCGCGCGCTCACCGCCAGGATGGCGAACCAGCTGACCAGCGCCGCGAACACAACGAGCGCCTGACCCTGCACGATGCTCGGCAGCGTCGCGGCGACCTCGAAGCCTTCCAGCGCCGTGTCGATCAGCAGAAAGACGAGCATCCCGATCGTCAGCGCCAGGACGGCGTTGAGCCCCCACCGCCCGAGTCGGCGCATCGCCGGATACCACAGCATCCCGAGGCCGACCGGGACAATCCCGACGAAGACGCCGAGCAATCCGTAGCGGACGAACTCCCGGCCGCCCGGCGTGGGGGTCTCGACCGCCACCGCCACTTCGCCCTCGAACGTCAGGCCGGTCGAGGTGATGACCCGAACGACGTGCGGCTCGGTGTAGACCCACGGGTAGGGGATCTCGAGCGTCGCCCGACCGAGGCGCGGCACCGTCATCGACGGCCGGATGGCGAACTGCCAGTACGCATCGTCGACCAGCACCTGGGCGATCGTCACGGGGTCCGGGCCGCCGTTGACGATCGTGGCGCGGAACCCGTCGTCGGTGACGTCGATGCGTTCGAAGCTCAGCGCTTCCACCGGCGGCAGGTCCCCGCGGAAGGCGGCCAGCGGATCGCCGAACGCCAGATAGCCGACGACGAGCAGCAGCGCCGCCAGCGGGATCAGCCACAGACTCCAGGCGGGCAGGCTGCGGGCGGGAGGCGCGGCGGTCATGCTTCCACCTCGAAGAAACCCATCCAGCCCAGCTCGACGAACTCGCTCTGGTGCGCATGGAACATGTACCGGCCCGGTTCGAAGCCCCGGAAGTCGAACTCCAGGATGCCGCGCTGCGCCTGGCACTGCAGGATCGTGTCGACGGTGCGCAGCGTCGGGGTCAGGCTCGTGCCGTGGTCGTAGTAGTCGAAGAAATTGGCGTGCAGGTGGAACGAGTTGATCGGGTCGAACTCGGTGATGTTGATCAGGTACAGCCGCTGGCGTTGGTCCCGCCGGATGCGGATGGGCTTGTTCATATAGGCGAAGGCGACGGTGTTGACGGCGTAGACCTCGTTCTCGCCGTCGAAGTTGGTGTCGAAGGCGTTCATCACCATGACCATCTCGTGGACGGCCATGTTCTCCGGCGTGCCGAAGCGCCGCGAGCGGGCGGCTTCGGCCTGCTCCGGGTGACGCGCCGGGTCGGGGTCGATGAGGAAGGCGCCGTACAGGCCCTTGTGGATGTGCCGCTTGAGGGGCGTGGCGTGGCAGTGGTAGAGGTGGCAGCCCAAGGGAAAGGCGTCGAACTCGTAGACCGTCGAGCCCCCGGGCTCGATCATGCCGGCGCCGACGCCCGGCACACCGTCCATCGCCGCCGAGTGAATCCCGTGGAAGTGGATGGTGTGCGGGTGGCTCGAGCCGTTGAAGAACTCGATCCGGATCCGGTCGCCTTCGACGCAGCGCAGCGTCGGGCCGGGGATGCGCCCGTTGTACGCCCAGCCGGGGAAGTGCACCCCGGGGGCGATCTCGATCTCCTTGTCGACGGCGACGATGCGGTACTCCCGCAGGGTCTGGCCGCCGGGCAGCGTGCTGACCGTGCCGAAGTCCCAGTCGGTCAACAACTCGTGTGGATCGAACCCGTTGCGTGCGTGGTCGACCTCGCCGACGGTGCCAGCGCCGCCGTGGTCTCCGCCGTCATGCGGGGTGGCTGTCGGCTGCGCCGCGGGAGCGTGCAGGGCATGTTCGGACGGCCGGCTGAGCGTGGCGACGACGGCCGTCGCCCCTCCGCCGAACAGGCCGGCCTTGAGGAACTCGCGTCGCGTGATCCGGCGATCGCCGGTGGAACTGGATGTCATAGACCTAGGCTCCTTCCGGGACCAGCTCCGGCTCGACGAAGACTTCGTCGGTCACCCGCCGGCCGAGCGCCACCGGCGCGCCGGCAGCGGTCTGAACCTGGAGCGGCCCGTCGAAAGGGCCGCGGTCGAGAACGGTCAGGCGCGCCGACGGCCGCAGGCCGAGGCGGTCGAGGTAGCGCAACAGCTCCGGGTCGCGGTCCGAGACCCGCGAGACCGAGGCCGGCTGCCCGACCGGCAGGTCCGACAGCCGGACCTCGCGCCGACACGGCAGCGTGCCATCGCGCCGCGGAATCGGCGCGCCGTGCGGGTCCGACTGCGGATGGCCGAGGGCGGCCGCCATCCGCTCTTCGAGGTCCTCCGAGATGACGTGCTCGAGGTGATCGGCCTCCTGGTGGACTTCGTCCCACGAGTAGCCCAACGCCGCCGTCAGATACGTCTCGATCAGGCGGTGGTGCCGGACGACCTCGAGCGCCACCCGACGACCCCGCGGCGTCAGGCGGACGCCTCGGTAGCGGGTGTAGGCGATCAGGCGGTCGGTGGAGGCGGCCAGCTTCTTGAGCATCCCGGTGACCGAGGCCCGCGAGACGCCCAGCCTGTCGGCCAGCATCGCCGTGCCGACGGCCCTGTCGGCGCTCTCCTGCTCGGCCTCGTAGATCGTCTTCAGGTAGTCCTCGACGGCCGGGCTTTTTCTATGCATGGTGAACTCAAAAGTTAATTCTACCAAACTTCATCGCAAAAAGCAAGCATCGCGGCGTGACGGAGTTCGAGGCGGTGCGCCCGAACGCGGGAGGCGCGCCGGCCGGCCTACCGGTCGCGCAACAACCTGGAGGAGTTGAGCATGATCCCCAGATCGGGGATCGACTGCGCCGCGGCCGCCAGCGCCGGCGGGAGCAAGCCGAGCGCCGCCAGCGTGAGTCCGACGACGTTGAAACCGATCGTGAACAGGAGGTTGCCGCGCACGACGCGCATCGTCCGCCGCGCCACGCGCACCGCTTCTGGCACCAGCCGCCAGTCGTCTCGCAACAGCCCGACCGAGGCCGCTTCCGCCGCCACCGCCGCGCCCGCCGAGCCCATGGCGACTCCGACGTCGGCCGCCGCCAGCGCCGGCGCGTCGTTCACCCCGTCGCCCACCATCATCACCCGGCTTCCCGCCCGCTGCTCGGCCCGCACGACGGCGATTTTGTCCTCCGGCAACAGCTCGGCCCGAAAGGGAATCGCCAGATGCTCGGCGATGGCTCGCGCCGCCGGCTCACGGTCGCCGGTCAGGAGCTCCAGCCGGTCGAACCCGAGCCGGCGTAGCTCCTCCAGCGCTCCGCCGACCTCCGGGCGTTCGACGTCGGCCGCCGCCAGCACGCCGGCAGCGCGGCCATCGACCGCCACGTAGAGCAGCGTGTGGCCCTGTTCTTCGAGGCGCGCCGCCTCGGGATCGTCCCACGTCAGTCGGCGCCCGGAGGCGTCGGCCGAGAAGCGCGCGTTGCCAACCTCGACTGTCCGCCCGCCGACGACCGCCCGCACTCCCCTGCCGGGCATCGCCTCGAAATCCTGCGGGTCCGCCAGCCGGATGCCGCGCGCGTGCGCCGCCTGGCGGACGGCTCGCGCCAGGGGATGCTCGGAGTAGCGCTCGGCGGAAGCCGCCAGAGCCAGCACGTCCTCCGCGTCGAACCCGGGCAGGGCGATCAGGCGCCGAATCTCCGGCCGCCCCAGGGTCAGGGTGCCGGTCTTGTCGAGCAGCGCCACGCGCGCCGCATCGAGCGCCTCGATCGCCCGCCCGCCTTTGATCAACACGCCGCGCCGCGCCGCCGTCCCGATCGAAGCCATCATCGCCATCGGCGTCGCCAGCGTGAAGGCGCACGAGCACGCCACGACGAACACCGCCGCCGCCGCCAGCGGGTCGCGGCGCAAGACGAACGTCGCCACCCCCAGGGCGACGACGACCGGCAGGTAGACGCTCGAATAGCGATCGGCCAGTTGTTGCGCCCGACCCTTGCCACGCTCCGCCTCCTCCACGAGGTGCACCACCCGGCCGAAGGTCGTCCCCTCCCCGACCGCCGTCGCCCGCACCCGCAACGACCCGAGGTTCGCCAGCGTCGCGGCGTAGACCGCCGCGCCCGGTCCGACCTCGACCGGCATCGACTCGCCCGTGATCGCCGCCTGGTCGACGGTCGCGTGGCCGCTCAGCACGACCCCGTCGACCGGGATCGCCTCCCCCGGCAAGACGCGCACGACGTCGCCTGCGCGCACGTGCCCAGCCGGGACGACCTCCTCGCCCCCGTCGCGCTCGAGGCGCGCCGTCTGCGGCGCCAGCGCCATCAGCCCGCGCACCGCCTGCCGCGCCCGCCCGACCGTCAGGCGCTCGATGGTGTCGCCGACGCGCATGAAGAAGACGACGATCAGCGCCGTCGCCCACTGCCCGACGGCGGCGGCCGCCACGACTCCCAGAGTCATCACGCTGTGCGCAATGATCCGCCGCTGCACGGTCGCCCGCGCCACTTCGCGGAAGACGGGCAGGCCAGCGACGACAAGCGCCGGCAGCCACACGAACCACGGCACGGCGCGGCTCGCCGCCGCGATCCAGCCGAGCCGCTCACCGACGATCGCCGCCAGGACCACGACGACCGTCGCCGCGCCCAGCAGTCCCAGCCGCCGCCGGTCGGAGCCGCCGCCCCGCGGCCGGGCGACGGCGTCGTCCGGAATGCGATAGCCCGCGCCGGCGACGGCCTGCCGCAGCCGATCCATCCCGACGCGCGCCTCGTCCAGTTCCAGGATCGCTCGCTCGCTCGCCAGGAGCACTTCGACGCGCGCCACGCCCGGCAGCGCCTCCAGGGCGCGCTGCACGTGCTCGGTACACTCGACGCAGTCCATCCCCTCGACGGGGACTTCGATGGTCCTCAGCATGGCGCCTCCAGTCTACCCTCGGCCGACGCGCGGCACGCCCGGCGATGCAGAGCGAATTGCGCCGCGAGCAGAACGGCGAGCGCCGCCGCCTGGGCCGTGCGGATTCCGCCGACAATCAGCACGCTATCGCCGCGGAACGCCTCCAGCACCAGCCGCCCCGCCGCCGAGAGGCCGACGAAGGAGAGGAAGAGCCAGCCGGCCGGCGCGGTCCGGTTTCGCGTCAGCACGTAGCCCAGCACCCCGGCCGCCGCCAACAACTCGTAGACTTGGCTCGGGTGGCGGCGGGCGCCCCATAGCTCCACCGCCCATGGCACGGACGAGGGCGCCCCGAAGGCGTCGCCGCTCGCCAGATGGCTCAGGGCGACGAACACTGCCGCGACGGCGGCCATCGGCGTCAGCGCGTCGAGCGTCGCCCACAGCGGCAGCCGCGCCCGCCGGCCGTAGGCCCAGGCGAACAGGGTCGCCGCCAGCGTGCCGTCCGGCGCCGACAGCGTGAACGGCTGGAGCGAGAACAGCGCCAGCGGGTCTTCGATGAAGGCCGAGGCATAGCGCAGGGCGTAGCCCAGCCGCGCGCCGATCAGCCCGACGAAGAGGGCGTAGAAGACCAGTTTCGACAGCGCCTCCGCTGGCAGGCCGCGGCGCGCCGCTTCTCGATCGAGCGTCAGGCTGCCGATCCACACGCCGAGCAGGACCAGCAGCCCCGGGAGCTGGACGGCCAGCGGCCCGATCTGGAGCACCGGCATCATTCTGCCTCGGCGGCGAGCAGCGCTTCGACCTCGGCGCGCAGCGAGGCCTCGCTCAACGGCCCGCCGACGACGACCCTCCGGATGACGCCCTCGGCGTCGATGAAGAAGGTCGTCGGCAGAGCCCGCACCTGATACAGGCGCTCGACCTCGCCCGAGACGTCGAAGCCAATCGGCAGCGTCAGCCCGAACCGCTCGGCGAAGCGCCGCGCCGCCGCCGGCGAGTCCTGGCGCGTGGCGTTGAGGGCGAGGACCATCACTCCCGAAGGAGCGGCGTCCTGCCACACGGCCTGGAGCGCCGGCATCTCTGCCCGGCACGGCGGGCACCACGAAGCCCAGACGTTAACGACGACCGGGCCCCCGCGCGCCTCGGAGAGCGTGAACGTCCCGCCGTCCGCCAGCTCGACGGTGAAGTCCGGCGCCAGGAATCCTTGGCGCGGACTCGGGATCCGCCCACCGCTGACGGCCGCCGCCGGCGCCGCCGATCGCGCGATCCATAGAGCGCCGAGGAGGGCCGTGGCTGCCATCGTCGCGCCCCAGCGGCGGCGATCCGCCACCCACCGCAGCCCCGGCCTGCCCTCCGTCGCCAGGAGGCGTCCGGCCTTCATGCCGCGGCCTCCCGTCGGCGTAGCGCCAGCAGCGAGAGCACTTCGAACACCAGGTTGGCGGCGAGGATGGCGGTGATCCCGGCCGGGTCGTAGGCCGGCGCGACCTCGACCAGGTCGAAGCCGACGAGGTCGATCCCGCGCAGGCCGCGGACGAGCGACAGCAGCTGCTGGCTGGTGAAGCCGCCGACCTCCGGCGTTCCGGTGCCGGGCGCGAACGCCGGATCGGCGCAGTCGATGTCGAGCGTGAAGTAGACGGGAGGCGTCACCGTGCGGCGGATGTCGTCGGCCACGTCCTGCGGCCCGCGGGCGACGGCCTCGTCGAGCGTGACGATTCGCACCCCGAGCCGACGTGCCTCGTCCAGGTCGTCGGCGCTCGTCGTCGGCCCGCGAATCCCCACCTGGACGTACGCCCCGTCGCGAATCAGTCCCTCCTCGAGGGCGCGGCGGAACGGCGTGCCGTGGCTGTAGGGCCGCGTGCCGTACTCGGAGGCCCAGGTATCCGGATGGGCGTCGAAGTGGATCAGCGAGAGCGGCCCGTGGCGGGCATGGTGGGCGCGCAGCAGCGGCAGGCTGATCGAGTGGTCGCCGCCCAGGGCCAACACCGTGGCGCCGCGTGCCAGCAGCGCGCCGACCTCGCCGGCGATGTTGGCCATCGTGTCGTCGATCGACGGCGGGATGACGTCGACGTCGCCGTAGTCGATCAGGCGCAGGTGGTCGAGCGGTCGGACGCCCAGCGTGTTGTTGTACCCCCACAGCAGGAGCGATGCCTGGCGGATGGCGCGCGGGCCGAAGCGGGCGCCGCTGCGGTAGGAGGTGCCTCCGTCATAGGGCACGCCGACGATGACCACGTCTCCCTGGCGAACGTCGCGTGTCGCCGGCCGCCGCAGGAACGAGGCGATCCCGGCGAAGGGCTGCATCTCGGCACCGAAGGCGGCTTCGTCCATGCGGCTCACTCTCGCCTCCCGTCAGGCTTCGAGTCCGTGCGCCGCCAACAGGGCGCGGTCGGCGAGCAGCGGTTCCGTCGGCCCGTCGGCCACCACTCGGCCGGCGTCGAGCACGACGGTGCGGCGGAAAAGCTCCTCGACCATGTGCAGATCGTGAGTCGAGACGAGCATCGTCTGCGGGAGCTCGGCCAGCAGTCGAATCAGGCCGCGCCGGCCACGCGGGTCGAGCCCGGCGGTCGGCTCGTCGAGCACCAGGATCTCCGGCTCCATCGACAGGACGGAGGCGATGGCGACGCGCTTTTTCTCGCCGCCGCTCAGGTGGTGCGGCACGCGGTCGCCGGCGTCGGCCATGCCCACCGCGGCCAGCGCCGCCGCCACGCGCCGTTCGACCTGCGCCGGATCGAGGCCCATGCAGATCGGGCCGAAGGCCACGTCGTCCGCCACCGAGGCCGAGAACAGCTGGTCGTCCGGATCCTGAAAGACGACGCCGACCGAGGCGCGGATTCGCCCCAGGTTGTCGTCGGTCACCGGCAGGCCGCAGACGCACACTTCGCCCCGGCCGCGCAGGATGCCGTTCAGGTGCAGGATGAGCGTCGACTTGCCGGCGCCGTTCGGTCCGACGAGCGCCACTTTCTCGCCGGGCGCGATGTGCAGGTCGACGCCGCGCAGCGCGGGGAATCCGTCGGGGTAGGAGAACTCGAGGCCGCGGACTTCGATCGTGTGATGCACGGGGCGGACGTCCCTAGCCAGCGTAGGTCCAGGCCAGCAGCCCGGCCAGCACGAGCGCCACGGCGGCGGCCGCGACCCAGTCGTCGAGGCGCATGGCGCGCGGCGCGGCGGCGGGCATGGCGCCGCGGAAGCCGCGGGCGAGCATCGCCGCGTGCACGCGTTCGCTGCGTTCCAGGGCCCGCAGGAACAGGCTACCGACCATCAAGCCGGCGACGCGCGCCCGCCACACGAGCGTCGGTCTGCGCCCTCCCGGCGCCGCCGCGCTGCGGGCGGCGCGCGCCCGCAACATGCGCGCCGTCTCGTCGGCCAGGACGAAGATGTAGCGATACATGAAACCAATCGTCGCCACCAGGACGGCCGGCATTCGCAGCGCGCCCAACGCCCACAGGATGTCGGGAAACGGAGTCGCCGCCGTCAGCAGGATGGCGCCCTGCACGGCGACCCACGAGCGCAGGAGCAGGCTGGCGAACCGTTCCGCACCGGGGATGGAAATCGAGCCCGCCATCGGCAACGTCACCAGCGTTTCCCCCGGGACCGTGAAGAGCAGCGGCAACGCTACCAGTGCGAACGGCAGGGCGATATACGACCGACGCAAGGCGAACGCCGTCCCGAGCCGGGCAGCCGTCGAGGCCAGCAGCGACAGCACGAACAGGAGCCCGAAGGCCATCCATGCTCCCACCGGGACCAGGCCGGCGGCCACGATGTAGAGGACCGCTCCCGTCACCTTGACTCGCGGGTCCAGGCGATGGACGGCGCTCGGGCGCGATCGGTACAGGTCGGTCAGGTCGAAATGCATCTTGCCTCGAGGACGGTCACCGGGCGGGCGGCGGCGTCTCCGACGCCTCGCGCCCGCCACGGAGAGTCGCCAGTCGTCCGATGGTGACCGCCGCGGCGAAGACGACCAGCGCGCCAAGGCCGACCGCCGCCATCGTGGCCAGCGCCGGATCGGCGAGCGAAGGCACGGTGTAGCCTGGGAGGAGCGCTGCGGGACCCGGGCGCGCCAGGGCGAGGAAGCCCTCCTCGGCCGCCACCGCCTGGAGACCATCCGGGGCGCGCGAGGCCAGAGGAGAGATCGCCGCCACGAGGAGCACCGCGCTCAGTCCGACCAGGATGACGCTCGCGCTGCGAACCCCGGGCACGTCTCGCGCCTGGAGGAACTCTGGTCGCGTGGCCAGCAGCAGGCCGACGGCGGCGGCGGTGATGATCCCTTCCCCGATCCCGATCAGCGCATGGATCGACGCCATGGCGGTCGCCGCCACGGCGAGCGGCACCGTGCCGGAGGCGGCGAGCTCGATGGCCGTCGCCAGCGCTGCCGCCAGGACCGAGATCCAACCGGCGGCGAAGCCGGCGGCCATCGTCGCTGGCCGTGAGGCGCCGCCCAGACGGCGCGCCAGACGGTAGGCAACGTGTCCCGAGAAACCCCCGACGACCGCCATGTTGATCACGTTCCATCCCATGACGATCAGCCCGCCATCCTGAAACAGCAATCCCTGGACGGCGACGACCGACGTCATCACCAGCGCCGCCGCCCACGGCCCGAGCAAGATCGCCGCCAGGGCGGCTCCGATCAGGTGCCCCGACGTTCCCCCGGCGACGGGGAAGTTGACCGCCTGCGCCGCGAACAGGAACGCCGCCAGAACACCCATCATCGGGACCAGGCGGTCGCCGAGCTGTCGACGCGTTCGGCGGCCGGCGAGGAGGATCACGCCGAGCGCGATCCCCCACCCGACGGCCGCCACCGCCGGAGACAGGAACCCGTCCGGGATGTGGAGGGGCGCCGGCGACGACAACATGCCTCAGTCCTCCCCGTCACCCGCGCAAGCGCGGCAGCGGCCCGTCAGGCTCAGGTGATCGGTGTGGATGTGAAACCCGGTGCGCCGGCGCACGGCCGTCGCCAGCACCCGGATCGGCGCCGGCTCGAGCTCGAGCACCGACCCGCAGCTCGAGCACACCAGGTGGTGGTGGGGGTGGCTCAGGTCGCGCAACGCGAAGCGCTCCGGGCCGCCGGCGTCCAGCCCATCGACCAGGCCCGACCGGCGCAGGGCGGCGAGCGTCCGGTAGACCGTGGCCGGGTTGAGGCCGGGCAGGCGGCGCACGGCGTAGCGGTAGACCTGGGTCGCCGTCGGATGGCCGCCCAGGTGGGCGACGGTCTCCAGGATCACGCTGCGCTGGGGCGTGACCCGGATGCCGCGCAGGCGCATCTCCTCGCGCAGCCGCTGGCGGCTGGTCATCCGGCCCTCTTGCAAGACATTGCATCTGCAATATACTGCGCCAGGGACCGCCCGTCAACCTGCGCGGGGAAGGCGAGAGGGCGAGTCAGGCTCTCGCCGCCGGGCGCGCTTATAATGCGTGGACCTCCCCGCAAGGCCCGCGTGCGGTGCGAGGGGACACATGCCCGACGACGCCGACGTCCAATGGCTCACCACGGCTCGCCTTCCCACCCCGTCGGGCGAGTTCCGTCTCTCCCTGTACCACGACCCGCGCCACGACCGCGACCACATCGCCCTGGTCATGGGGCCGGTGGCCGGCGCGGCGGGCGTGCTGACCCGGCTGCATTCGGAGTGCTTCACCGGTGACGTGCTGCACTCGCTGCGCTGCGACTGCGGCGAGCAGCTGGGGCGCGCCCTCGACGGCATCGCCGCCGAGGGCCTCGGCATCCTGATCTACCTACGCCAGGAAGGCCGCGGCATCGGGCTGCGCGACAAACTGCGCGCCTACAACCTCCAGGACGAAGGACTCGACACGGTCGACGCCAACCTGGCGCTCGGCCATCAGGCCGACGAACGCGATTACGACGCCGCCGCCAGCATCCTGCGCCATCTCGGCGTCGCCTCGATCCGCCTGCTGACCAACAATCCGCACAAGATCGACTCGCTGCGGCGCCTGGGCGTGCAGGTCGATGCCCGCCTCCCGCTCCTGATCCCGGCCACCGATCAGAACGCTGCCTACCTCAACACCAAACGGACGCGCCTGAACCACTGGATCAGCCTCGACCCGACTCCGACCCCGCCGATCCGCCGCGTCACCCGTGACGAATGACGTCCTGCGTGCCACCGAAGCACGCCTGGCGGACGCCGCCGTGCACGACCGGCCGTTCGTCACCCTGAGCTACGCGCAGAGCCTCGACGGCTCGATCGCCGCGGCCGATGGCCGACCGCTTCCGCTCTCGAGCCCGTCGTCCCTCTTCCGCACCCACGCGCTGCGCGCGCGGCACGACGGATTGCTGGTAGGGATCGGCACGATCCTGGCCGACGACCCGCAACTCACCGTCCGCCACGCCCCCGGCCCGGCCCCGCAGCCGGTGGTCCTCGACTCGCACCTCAACGCGCCGCGCTCGGCGAGGATCTTCGCGCACCCGCGGGCGCCGTGGTTCGTCGCCGCGGCGCCGGCCTCCCCCCCGCGCCGTGCCGCGCTCGTCGCCGGCGGCGCGCAAGTGATCGAAGTGCGGCCCGCGGCGGAGGGCGTCGATCTGGGCGAGACGCTGGCCGCGCTCCGGCGCCGCGGCCTCACTTCGGTCATGGTCGAAGGCGGTGCGCGCGTCCTGCGGTCGTTCCTCGCCGCGCGTCTGGCGGACTGGATCGTCGTCACCCTGGCGCCGGTCTTCGCCGCCGGCAAGCCCGCCCTACCGACCGGGTCGAGCGATCTTCCCGGCCTCCGGCTGATCGGCTGGCAAGCCTCCGGCCCCGATCTCATCGTGTGGGGCGAGCTGGCATGACGGCGGCCCTCTACTTCACGGCCGCGCACCGCGTCGAGGTCCGCGATGAAGCCCGCCCGGCACCGGGCGCCGGGCAGGTGTTGGTGCGCACCATCGTCAGCGGCATCAGCGCCGGGACCGAGATGCTCATCTACCGCGGGCTGGCGCCCGCCGAGTTGCCAGCCGACGAACATCTGACGGCCCTGGCGGGCACGCTGGCCTTCCCTCTCAAGTACGGATATGCTGCGGTCGGCGAGATCGTCGAGGTCGGCCAGGGCGTGGGCCGGGAACACCTCGGCCGGCGCGTGTTCGCGTTCCACCCTCACCAGACGCACTTCGTCGTCCCGCTGGCCGAGGCCTTCGAGGTTCCGGCCGGGCTGGCTCCCGAGCAGGCGGTCCTCCTGCCGAACGCCGAGACCGCCGTCAACCTGGTCCACGACGGCCGCCCGATGGCGGGGGAGCAGATCGTCGTCTTCGGCCAGGGCATCGTCGGACTGTTGACGACGGCCCTGCTCGCCCGCCACGCGCCTGCGGCGTTGGTGACGTTCGACCGCCACGCTCTCCGCCGGCGGTCGTCGCTGGCCCTCGGCGCGACCGCCAGCCTCGAACCCCTCGCGCCCGACGAGATCGAGCGTTTCGCCGCCTCCCTCGGCGCGGAGTCGGGATACCCGGGCGCGGATCTGACGTACGAGCTCACCGGCGACCCCGCGACCCTCGAGCCTGCCCTGCGGGTGACAGGTTTCGACGGACGCGTCATCATCGGGTCGTGGTACGGCCGTCAACCGGCCCGCCTCGACCTCGGCGGACGATTTCACCGCAGCCGGATCCGCACCATGAGCAGTCAGGTCAGCACGATCGCGCCCGACCTGCGCGGGCGATGGTCCCGGACTCGGCGCCTGCGCTTCGCCCTGGCGTTCCTCGAGAGCCTGCGGCCCTCAACCTTGATCACCCATCGCATCCCGTTCGCCGAAGCCGAACGGGCCTACCGCTGCCTGGCCGACGATCCATCGGAAGTCCTCCAGGTCGTCCTGACCTATCCCGACGAGGCCTAGGACGAGGCGTGTACCGGCTGGCGCTGCGCCGCGAATTCGAGGCACGTCACTTTCTCGTCGGGGTCGGCGACGGTCCGGAGAGCGTCGACCACGCCCATCCGTACCGGCTCGAGTGGATTCTGGAGGGGCCCCGACTCGACGCGCACGGCTACCTGGTCGACCTGATCGAAGTGGCGGACCATCTCGAGGCGACGCTCGACCGATTCCGCGGCGCGCGGCTCAACGACCTGCCGGAGTTCGCCGGGCTGAACCCGAGCCTGGAGCACTTCGCCCGAGTCCTCGCCGAGCGCCTGGGCGCCCCGCTCGCCGGCCGCCACCTCGGAGCGCACACGGTGCGGCTGTGGGAAAGCGACGAGGCGTGGGCCTCGTACCGGGTCGAGCTGTGATGCGCGTCGGCTGGATCCTCGACGGCGATCTCGATCAGCTATCGGGCGGCTACCTCTACGATCGGATCGTCGTCGACCACCTGCGACGCAGCGGCGACCGGGTCGAGACTCTCTCGCTGCCGACGGGCAGCTACGCCCGGCGTCTGGCGGGAGGCTTGCGCCGCGATCTGGTCCGGCGCCTCGCGGCGGAGGCGTTCGACGTATTGGTCCAGGACGAGCTCTCGCACCCGGCCCTGGTCGGGATCAACCGCCGGTTGGCGCGTGTGCGCCCGGGGTTGAGGCGAGTCGGACTGGTCTTCCACCTGCGCTCGAGCGAGCCGCGCGCCCGCGCGGCGAACCTCGTCTACCGGATCGTCGAGAGGGCCTACCTGACCACGCCGGAGGCATTCGTCTTCGGCAGCGCGGCCACTCGGCGCGCCGTCCTTGCGGTGCTGAACGCGTCGGCGAGGGCGGCGATCCTCAGCGGCGCGCGTCCGTCCATCGTCGCCGTCCCCGGCGCCGATCGCCTGCCGTCATCGATCTCGGCCGAGGCCATCCGCCGGCGAGCCTTCGAGCCGGGGCCGCTGCGAATCCTGTTCGCCGGGAACCTGATCCCGCGCAAGGGGCTGCCGACTCTCGTTCGCGCCGTGGCCTCGCTGCCGCCGGGCACGGCCCGCTTGACGATCGCCGGATCGCCGGCGTTCGACCCGCCGTATGCCCGCCGCGCCCTGGCTTCGATCGGCGCCTCCGGGCTCGACAGCGTCGTCCGCTATCTCGGCCCGCTCGTCGGAAGCGAACTCTCCCCGGTCATGGCCAACCATCACGTCCTCGCCGTGCCATCGTCGTACGAGGGATACGGCATGGCCTATCTCGAAGGGATGGGTTACGGACTGCCGGCGATCGCCGCCGAGGCCGGCGGGGCGGGAGAGTTCGTCCGGCACGGAGAGAACGGGTTCCTGATGCGTTTCGGCGATGCGGCGGCCCTGGCCGAGGTTCTGGCGCGCCTGCACAACGACCGCGCCTGGCTGGCCGACCTGGCCCGGTCGGCGCTTGAGACCCATCGCGCCCACCCGACCTGGGCCCAGACCGGCGACGCCGTTCGCCGGTTCCTGGCGGGGCTGGTCGCGGTGTGATGGGACCCGCGCCTGTGCTATCCTGAATCCGCTCCGGCCCGGCCGGAGCGACGAACTCCCGGGGAGGTAAGAAGATGTCGCCCACATTCATCCGAAGGTCGATTCTGGTGCTGGGCCTGTTCACGGCGATCGTCCATCTGATCGTCCTGCCCATCGTGTGGGGGCAGATCGACATGCTGTTCGTGCTGTGGGTTCTGAACGGCGTCGGCTACCTCGTCCTGCTGTGGGCGCTGTTCACCGATCCGCCCTTCCTGCAAGGGACACGGCCGCTATTGCACTACGCCTTCATGGCCTATACCTTCGTCACCATCCTCGCTTGGTTCGCCCTCGGCTCGATGACCGACCGGCTGGCGTGGGTCACCAAGGCCGACGAAGTGTTGTTGATCGCGGCGCTATTCATCGACCTGCGCAGGGAGCAGGCCGCCTGACTCGCCCCGACGCCCCCGGCGCCGCACCGCCCGAGGGCGAGCTGCGGCGCTGGGCGCGCTACCTGGCCGCCAAGAGGCCCCTCGACGATCGATCGCTCAACGCCGGCGTGTGGCAGGCGCTGGTCGAGGGTCTCCGGCCCCTGCGTGGGGCTTCGCCGCTGCGCGTCGTCGAGGTCGGCGCCGGTCTCGGCACGATGATCGAGCGCCTGCTCGAACGCTCGGCGCTGGGCGACGCCGATTACACCGCCATCGACGCAAGTCCGGCGCTCCCCGAGCGCGCGGCGGCCCGTCTCGAAGCCTGGGCCGCGGCGCGCGGCGCCGGCTGGCAACGCCGGGCGGAGGACGAGTGGCGCATCCGCACCGCCAGCGGCAGCATGTCCGTGCGCTGGATCGTCGCCTCGCTGTTCGATGACCTGTCGCTGGAGCCCTTCGATCTCGTCCTGGCGCACGCGTTCCTCGATCTGGTCGATCTCGATCGCGCGCTGCCGCGCCTGGCCGGGATCCTGCGGCCCGGCGGGTTGCTCTACGCCAGTCTGAACTTCGACGGGATGACCGTCTTCCTGCCCGAACTCGAGGCCGAGGCCGACACCGCCATCGTCGACGCCTATCACGCCTCGATGGACGCCCGCCGCGACGGGCCGCATCCTGCAGGGGGCAGCCGCACCGGCCGACGCCTGCTGACGGCGTTGCCGCGCCTCGGCTTCGACGTCGTCGCCGCCGGCGCCTCGGACTGGATCGTCCTGCCGCGGGGCGGCGCCTACCCAGGCGACGAGGCCTTCTTCCTCGAGATGATCCTGGACATGGTCGAGCGATCCGTCGGCGCGTCGGGCGCCGTCGAGGAGGGTCGGCTCTCGCGGTGGCTCGAAGTCCGCCGCCGCCAGGTGGCGCGCGGCGAACTCGTCTTCCTGGCCCATCAGGTGGACGTGCTGGCGCGGAGAGCGGCCACGCGCTGATCCTCCACCTCGTCGGAGTTCCGTGAACCCGCCCCGGGCACGCGGGCCCGGGCGCTCCGGGGCCGCGGCGACAGCCGATCAGCCCTCGCAGTTCCCGTCCTGCGAGACCAGGATGAAGTCCATGTCGCTGCCAGGCAGAGAGAGCCAGCTGACGTCCGGCAGGGTGCCGAACGAGGTGCCGAAGGTCGCGTCGAAGACGATGCGGAACGAGTTCACCGGCGACAGCGTGGGATAGAGCATCGTCTTGCCAGGCCCCGGCAGGTGGATGGCATTCAGGATCGCCATGCGGCGGGCGTCCGCGCGGAACTCGGGGCTGCCGTGGTCCCCCTGAATCAGGATGACCGGAGGCACGCCGGAGCGCGCCAGGATGTCGTCCACGATCGGCAGAAGCCTCGCGTTGACGCAGCGGACCTGGTCCGGATAGCCGGGGTTGTGGCTCGTCTGGTCCGACAGGAAGGATCCGTCCGCGGCGAACAGGTAGGGATCGTGCGGCACGCGCAGGTGGGCCAAGACGAACTTCGGGCCGGGCAGGCCGGAGACGCTCTCCAGAGCGGAGAACATGGCGACGATGTGATTGTAGCGATCGACTTTGGGCGCCGCCTCCAGCCACCGGCCGACGGCCGGAAACACCTCGCCGTCGATGAGGATCGACACGGCCATCGTGCGCAGCGCCAGGGCCTCGAATTCCGTCAGGCCGCCCGTCAGGCTCGTCCATGCCGGGCGCAGGAAGACATCGGCGTCCGTCCACTGCGTCGACAGGTAGCCAGAATCGATGGCCACGGTCTGCTAGCCGGCTTGCTCGAGAAACGTGCGCGCGGCGTTGTGCCGGATGTAGGCTGCCATCCCGATGGTCGAGTCGCTCGGGAAGAAGTCCTCGACGTAGGCCAGATTCAGCGTCGCGCCGAGGGAGAGCGACGTGCGGGCGTAGTTGCTTTGGCTGCACCGCGCGATGTAGAAGCCGCGCTCTTCGAGCGCCTCGAGAAACGGCGTGTTGTCGAGGCCGTACGCCGCCCGCAGGACGTCCTGGCGCGTGTAGGCGTCGAGGACGATGTAGTAGATATCCGGGAGCGGCGCGTCGGCCCGCGCCGGCGGGGGACCATCGGGCGATGCCGCTCCGCGGCCGGCGACGCCGCTCTGGACGGCAAACCCCGCGAGCTGGAGGACCGGCAGGAACCACAGCACCAGCCCCATCCGGTTGAGAACCAGGGTCCAGCGCGACGGCTGCCCGACCTTCCGGATCCGAAAGGCAGCGGCGAGGAGCAGGGAGGCGAACAGGGCCAGGTACCGATGCCGACCGATAACTTCGCCCGCCACTTGCTGGGTCTTCAGCAGGGCGTAGACATGCCCGTACGAGAAGAACAGCATCGCCGCCAGGCTCGCCAGCAGCGCCGCCCGGTGCACGGCGCGGAACATCAGTCGGGCGAGGCCGAAGAGCAGCCCGCCCCAGACCAGCGACACGAAAAACGGCCGCTGGCCATCGAGCAGGCGCACCCCCTCCGCGTTGTGCGCCACGAGCAAGACCACCGAGGCCCCCGAGAACAGCATCGGGTGAAACGGTACGGCGACGGTCCGTCGCAGGAGCGTCATGGGGCGCGGGTGGCTCGGCGCGGAAGGCGCCTGGGGTTCCACCAGGCGACCTTCCACCACCGAGATGGGGCGCGCTGGGCATGCAGCCGTGTCATCGTCTCAATCTCGACGCTACGGACTCGACGGACCCCCGGGCTGCTTCCCGGCCCCGCGGCCCACCACACCGCTCGCATGCGCATCCGGTGGGAGGCGCGCTTCGCCCGCCGGCTCCGCTCCGGCGAGCCAGCCGCCCAGCCACAACCCCACGGCGCCAAGGAAGATGTCACGCACACGGATGACGATCGCCAGCCCGAGCGCCTCGGCCGCCTCGAACCCGAGGGTCGTCAGCCCGAAGACCAGGCTGGCCTCCAGCGCGCCGGCCGCCCCGGGGAGCGGCACGAACAATGCCAGCCGCGCCGCCGTCACCAAGGCCACCGTCTCACCCGGGTTCAGGTCGATGCCCAGGAATCGCAGAACCAGCGTCCACTCGGCGAGCAGCAGGATCCAACTGACGACGGTGAAGGCCACCGCTCCCGCCAGACCGTTCGCCGAGTGCCGCGCCTGCGAGATCTCGAACTCGGTCGCCGCCAGCCAGCCGACCACCTTCGCCATCCACCTCGGGGCCCTCGCTCCGCCGAGACGCATCGAGAGCCACGTCGCAGGCCTCCGGCCGAGCCACGACGCCGCCAGGTAGAGCCCGGGCACGAGAAGCAACACCAGCGAGCCCGCCTCCAGCACCAGCGTCGTCCCCGGCGGTTGAAGACCCAGGCGCGCCACGGTGGCGAGCCCGAAAGCGAGAAAGGCGAAGTTGGCGATCAGCTCGACCGTCTTGTCGAGCACGACCGCCGCCGTCGCCACCGGCAACGCCACGCCGTTCCGCCGCTGCAGCAGGTGAATCTGGAGGGGCTCTCCCCCGAAATGCGTTCCCGGCGTGAAGTAGCTGACGGCAAAGGCGGCCACCCGGTAGCCGGCGACTTCGAGGAACCGCACGCGCGCTCCGCGGCTCCGCAGCAGCGCCCACCAGCGCGCGCTGAAGGCGAGAACGATCCCGAGGTTGATCGCCACCAGGGCGGCCGCCTCCGGAAGTGTGAGTTGTTGGAGCGCCCGCCCGACATCCTCCGGCCGGACCGCTCGCAGGGCCCAGACCAGGGCCAGCGGGAGCGCCACCCACAACGCGAGCCGCAGCCACGCGCGCCGCCCTCGCCTCACGAGCGGGCTCCGGCTTGCCTCTGGTAGAGCGACCGCTCGGGCTGCCAGATCGAGAGGCGGCCCGTGCCCACGAGGAAGATCCCGACCGCCAGCCCCCAGATCGTCAGCCCGATCGGTGACAGCTCGACGAGCGCCAGGAACAGCCCGTAGACGACGAGGAGGCCGACGGCGCCCGTGCGCCCGGCGGCTCCGGCGACGATCAGCACCAGCGACAGCGCGCTCACCCCAAGGACGATCGCCACGAACGCCTCGGCCGCGCCGATCCCGGCTCGCCGCGCCGCCTCGACCACTCCTGGGAAGCCCGTCGCGGCGCCGACCAGCCACGGACCCAGCACAGCCGCCAGCGCGGCCCGCAGCCCTACCGGCAGGACGTCGGCAACGGCGCCGACGACGACCCGGCGCAGAGAGACGTACGGGGTCCAGGCCGGATCGAGCAGACCGAGGTGGATCAGGCCATCGCGAAGAAACCCGCTCAGAAAGGGTACGGCGAGGATCGCCGCGCCGAGGCGCATCATCTCCGGCGGCGCGATCGGCCACAGCGCGGCCGACGCCAGCTCCATCGAGACGCCGCCCAGGCCGCGCCGCGTGCTGCTCTCCGGCAGCGGACGCGTCGGACGGCCGAGACGACGCGCCAGCCAGCCGGCGAACAGGTAGACGTAGCGCGCCACGCCCACCGTCAGGAAGTACAGCAGCGGCAGCTGCCCATAGTGGACGGCCAGGGCCGTCGCCGCCATCAGTCCCAGGCCGTCGAACTCGATATCGAGAGCCGAACCGAAACCCGTCACCGCGTTGGCGCGGCGTGCGAGGTAGCCGTCGACGAAATCGCCGACCAGGGCGCCGGAAAACGTCAGCGCCGGAAGCCAGGCCTGAGGCCCCGTTGGCCATGGCAGAAGGAGGTACCCGGGGAGCTGGGCCAGCAGGACGCCACGCAGCACGGTGACGTGGTTGCCGGCCCCGAACCTGGACAGGAGCTGGCCTCCCTGCGCTCGCTTGTTCTCAGGCAGCCGGCTCCAGATGAAGAGCAGGACTCCGACAAGGCAGAGCGAGTCGACAAGGAGCCAGAGCGCAAGGCCATCGCCGGCGGCGGGACGGAGCGCCAGCGCCGCCGCCACCAGCAGCCCGAACCCGGCCACGGTCCACCGCCGCCATACGACGCGCAATCGCTCCAGGGCGAGCGCCTCAGGGGCGTCCGCCTGACGAACCCGGCCGGACATGGGGCGGAACTATACCACCCCGCCCGTCGGACCACGGTAGAATGCAGGCTCCAGACACGGCGCTCGGCCGATCGGGAGAGGCGAATGCCGCGCGAGACCTTGACCATCACCGACAACCGGACCGGCAAGTCGTACGAGGTGCCGATCGAAAAGGGAACGATCCGGGCGATGGCGCTGCGCCAGATCAAGACCGGCGACGATGACTTCGGCCTGATGTCCTACGACCCGGCCTTCACCAACACCGCCGCCGCGCGCAGCGCGATTACCGACGTCGATGGCGAACGGGGCATCCTGCGCTATCGCGGCTATCCGATCGAGCAACTGTGCGAGCACAGCACCTACCTGGAAGTCGCCTACCTGATCCTGCACGGCGAGCTCCCGACCCGCCCCCAGCTCGAGCGCTGGACCCACGAGATCACCCATCACACCTTCGTCCACGAGAACATCAAGGAGCTGATGCAGGCTTTCCGCTACGACGCCCACCCGATGGGCATGTTCATCAGCACCGTCGCCGCCCTCTCGACCTTCTATCCCGAGGCGAGTCGCGTCGACGACGCCGAGAACCGCCTGTATCAGATCACGCGGCTGATTGCCAAGGTGCCGACGATCGCCGCCTTCTCCTACCGGCACAACCGCGGCCTGCCCTACGTCTATCCCAACAACAACCTGAGTTACGCCGGCAACTTCCTGAGCATGATGTTCAAGATGTCCGAGCCGGAGTACCAGGTGAATCCCACGCTCGAGCGGGCGCTCGACATGCTGTTCATCATGCATGCCGACCACGAGCAGAACTGCAGCACCAACGCCATGCGGTCGATCGGATCCAGCCGGGTCGACCCGTACAGCGCGCTGGCCGGCGCCGCGGCGGCGCTGTTCGGCCCGCTGCACGGCGGCGCCAACGAGGCCGTGCTGCGCATGCTATCGCAGATCGGCGACATCCGGAACGTCCCGGCCTTCATCGAGCGCGTCAAGGCCGGCGAGGGGCCGCTGTTCGGCTTCGGCCACCGGGTCTACAAGAACTACGATCCGCGCGCCCGTCTGATCAAGCGCGTCGCCGAGCAAGTGTTCGAGGTCACCGGGCGCAACCCCCTGATCGACATCGCCCTCGAACTCGAACGCATCGCCCTCCAGGACGACTACTTCATCTCGCGCAAGCTGTACCCGAACGTGGATTTCTACTCGGGGATCATCTACCAGGTCATGGGCCTGCCGGTCGACATGTTCCCGGTGCTGTTCGCCATCCCACGCACGGTCGGCTGGCTGGCCCAGTGGCTGGAGATGATCACCGACCCGGAGCAGAAGATCGCCCGCCCGCGACAGGTCTACGTCGGCCCGGCGCTCCGCGACTACGTTCCGCTCGACAAACGGTAAGGCGAGGACCCACTGGCCGGTGACCAGGCGGGCGTCTCGGCCCGAAGCCCGGGCCTGACGCTTGCTGCTGGGAGCGCGGCCCATCGCCGGGGCACACCCGAGCCATGGTTCGGGCGCTCGACCCATGGCCATGCGGCCACGGGCGATTCGCCGCCGGTCCTTCCCCTCACCCGCCTCGAATCCAGGCCCAGTGCTCCGCGAGCGCCCGCCGGGCGGAGGCGATGACCTCCGACATCGACGGCGCCGCGGCGGGCCCGGATCGGATCGGGACCGCGGCCGGCGCCAGGCTGAGGGATATCGTCTGCGGGAACCAGCGCGGCGACATCACCTGCCGCGCGATCTGGTAGAACTCGGCCAGCGTCTGTCGCTGTGTCAGCTCGCTCCGGCGGCGAGCGAGGGGGAACTCCAACGCTTTGCGCGACACGACGCCGCTGACGACCGCCACGACCCACTTGAGCTGAGGCACCGCCTCCAGCATCACCCGGACGCTCGGCGACCAATCCTCGATCGAGGAGTGGGCCTCGGGGAAGAAGGCCGGATCCGGTTCGACTTTCCCCCTCGGAAAGATCAGCAGGGCGCCCCCCTGCTCCAGGTGGCGGATCGACTGGCGCAGCGCCAGCATGCGCGCCTGCGCGCCGACGCGGCTGACGAGGATCAGGTGCCGGGCGACTTCCGGCAGGCCGCGCAGGAACGGCATGCCACTGGCGACGATCTTCAAGTCGCGGCGCCCCAGGCCGGCCGCCAACGCCAGCGCGTCCATCCCGCCCGGGTGGTTGCTGGTCACCAGGAGCGGCCCCTGGGCCGGGACCTCGGTCGCAGCCCGCAGACGCACCTCGACACGGTGCGCCTCGAGCGCCCAGCGCGCCGCTTCGGGGAAGCTGCAGGTCTGGAGATACCGGTCGAAGAGCACCCCCAGCCGCGCGAATCGGCTGGCCGGGGCCCACAACAGAGGCCGAATCAGAGCCCGGGAAAGCCGACCCGGAGGCAGACCGATGGCCCGGATGCACTCATCCAGCAGGATTTCGGTCAGGGAGTGGGGTTTCGCTGACTCCGACATCTCGTCGCTTCCCCGCCGCGCCTGAAGTCTACCCGAAAAATCGTTCGCCGGCGAGGAGGACGGTCGGCCCAGGGCCGCCGCTACTCGACCTGTGACTCAGCGCGAGCGATCACGACTGGCTCGTTCGGGATGGAGTCGGCATAGCGCAGAAACGCCTCGACCTCCGACCCCTCCGCCCCGCGCAGGTTCTCGATCCAGCGGTAGCCGATCGGCTGGAAGAGCAGCTCGACGGTGACCGTGTACGGCGCCCGCCGGGTTCCGCTGAGCGGCACATCCAGGAGCACCCGGTCTCCGCCGCCGTCGAAGTCCGGGTCGTCGCGCGCCTCGCCGCGCACGGCGATGTCGGGGTACGGCGCGCTCTTCTGGAACCCGTCGGGCAGCAGACGGTTGTCCTTCAGATAGCCGGCGGCGCGCAGCACAGAGGTGGTGACGGCGCCCTCCGAGTCGCGCAGCACCGCCTCGTAAATCTGAACCTGAGTCGGCGAAACCAGGGCCTGGTAGTGTGGCTCGAAGCGCCTCGGATCGAGGTCGTTGTCGTTCTCAACGATCGAGCCATCGGGTTGCGGCGCGCCCGACTCGAACACCACGCCGCCGTCGGCGTCGCGCACGACGACGTGAAGCCAGGCGCGGCGGGAGGGGAAGGCGGTCGGGAACTTGTGACCTGCCAGGTTCTCGACGACGATCGTCGCCCCCAGGCGCGCTCCCCGCAGCTCGAGATCCTGCAGGTCGAGCGCCGCCGTCTCCGTCCGCAGGAAGGCCTGGCTGGCGTCGACCGCTTCCTCGAAGTGGGCCTCGCCCGCCGTCGCGCCCAGTTCGTCGCCATACCTTTGGAGGATCTGGAGCACGTACGGGTTGGCCCCGGCGAACAGGTGTCGGGCGAACGGGCTGCGAGGATTGACGCTGGACGAGGCGATGTGGACGCCGCCCTCGGCGTCGGGCATGTGGCAGTCGGCGCACGACGCGGCGCGGCGGTAGCGGCTGTAGAACCACTCCAGATACGGCACCTGAGCCGGGAATTCGCCGGCCATCTCCCCGCGGGCGTCGATCGTCGGGGTGTAGAGCGTGTGGCACGTGGCGCACGCTTCGGACGAGGCGACGTGCAGCGACTGGGCCGGCACGAAGCCCGATCCGACGACCATGATCTCGAGCTGGTCGTCGCTTATCGAGTACGGCCCGAAGGCCAGCCGTTGCCCCTCGGGCAGCTCGCGATCGATGACGTATCCGCCGTTGTAGCTCGATGGCAGCCCCAGCCCGTCCTCGCGGATCTGATGGCACACGCTGCACGACACGCCGTCCATCGCCCAGACGTGGAGCTCGTTCGCCGGATCGGCGAAGCCCCCGTCGAGGATCGCCGTGCTCGACGCGGCAGCGGAGGCCATGAAGTGCGCCATCGGCATGTGGCAGCGGGCGCACAGCTCCTCGATCGTCTCACGCTGCTCGGGATGGGCCGCGACCTCGGCCCGCAGCGCCGCCAGCCAGAACGGGTCGCGGGCGCTGTTGGCCATCAGCCCGCCGCGCCATTCGGCCCCGATCGAGACGTCGTCGCCCGAATCGTCGAACAGCCGCTCGTGGCACGCGGCGCAGGCGCCCGAGGCGGCGAAGTACCGGCCGCGATCCGTCGGCAAGGGCCGTGCGGCGCCCGCGTCCGGCGTCGGCGTGCGGGTGTGTGCCGGTGTCGCCGTCGGCGGCGGCGTGCGCGTCGGCCGGACGGGCGCGGCGGTGACCGTCTCGCCGCCTGCGCCGCCAGCGCAGCCGGCGAGCAGCACCAGGCCGGCGCCCAGGCCGAGGGCGAGGCGTCGTCGCTCGTAGCGGGTCGTGAGCATGGAGGGAGGGCGCCGCGGAACCGGGCTCAGATGACGAACGCGCCGTCGCGGTAGACGACCTCGCCGTCGACGCGGATCTCCGACTCGCGGCGCATATCGCACAGCATGTCCCAATGGATGGCCGACTTGTTCTGGCTGCCGGTGTCGGGATAGCCCGCCCCCAGCGCCAGATGGATCGTCCCACCGATCTTCTCGTCCAGCAGGATGTTGCGCGTCGGCCGCTGGAGCGCGGCGTTCGTCCCGATGCCGAACTCGCCCAGGTAGCGCGCCCCCCGATCGGTGAGCAGCATCTGCTCGAGGTAGGCCTGGTTCTTGGCCGCCTTCCACGTTGCGGCCTGTCCCTGGCGGAACGTCAGCTCGACGCCCTCGACCTCGTGACCCTTGTAGATGAGCGGGAAGCTGAAGCGGACCCAGCCCTCGGCCGAGTTCTCGACCGGGCCGGTGAAGATCTCGCCGTCCGGCATGTTGTGCGTTCCGCTCGAACCGAGGAAGGTGCGGCCGGCGATCGACAGGCGCAGGTCGCAGTCCGGGCTGCGGATCTCCACCCGGTCGCGGCCGGCAAGCGCCGCCGTCCACTTCGCCTGCTGCCGGCCGAAGGCGCGCCACGCCTCGACCGGATCGTCTTCCTCCACCCGGCAGGCGCGGTAGACGTAGGACTCGAATTCGGGGACGCTCATCTCGGCGTCGTGCGCGTGACCGACGGAGGGGTAGATCGTCGTGACCCAGCGGAATTCGCCGCGCGCCCCGCGCTCGAACTGGGTGCGGGTCAGCGACTGCACGGCGCGGGCGCGCCGCGCCAGCCGGGCCGGGTCGGCCTGCATCAGCATGCGCGTGTTGGACGACGAGTAGATGCGGATGCGCGAGTCGAACTCGCGGTAGGCCAGCTCGTGGAAGATCGGCGCCTGGTCGAGCTGCGCCTCCGACGCCAGGCGCAGGAAGCTGTCGTCAAAGCCGGTATAGGTGTCCTGGCCGGCGAAGCTGATCGCCAGGAAGGGATGGGCCCCGGCCTCCAGCGCCCGTTCGAACAGGGCCCGCACCAGCGGCTCGGCCGCCGTCTCGGCTTCGATCCACAGACGGTCGCCGGCGCGCAGGGCGGCGGAGTAGTCGACCAGGACGGTCGCCAGGCGTTCGACTCGGGAATCGCGCATCGCGGCGAACGTCAGATTTTATCACCGTGCGCTTCGGCCGGGCCGGCGACGGTGTAGAAGTCGTGCGATCCGTGCGAGACGCAACTCGTCAGCCGGCGGAACCAGACCTGGAACTGCGCGTCGAGGAACATCGTGCGGCGGTGGTCGTCCCATTCCTTGAGGTTGGCAGTCTCGATCTCGATGATGACGTTGAACATGCGACCGCTCAGATCGGTCAGCAGGCGCGGCCGCTGTCCGACCTGCTGATCGACGAGCAGCGCGCCGTAGGTGCGGACCAGGTCGAGGGCTTCGGCCACGCGCCATTCGAGGGCCTTGAAGCACGAGCGCACCACGACCGCGCCGCGCCCCGACCAGCCGGGGTTCGCCTGTTCCACGCGCAGGTACTCGCGCGTCCCGTCTTCGGCGAACTGCTTGAAGGACCGAAACCACTCCTGGTACGCCGGGTCGGCCTGGACGGCGGCCAGCGACGCCTGCCAGGCCTCGACCGAGTCGACGTGCCGGGCGACGACCAGGGTGTACATCTCGCCCGAGAGATCGGTCAGAAACTCGAACGCCTCCCGCCCCTGCGGCCAGGCGGCGACCTCGCGCGGCAGGCGCGACCAGTAGTCGACCGCCTGGTCGATCCGGCCGAACTTGATCTGGTACGTCTCCCGAACCTGGATCATCGGCGGCCTCCAGGAGCCCAGCGGAATCACACCGCATTATAGGTCACACCGCGGACGGGCCGCAGCGATACACGTGCAGCGCGCTCGTGCCGCACGGACCCGCGGCTACGGCGCCCCAGACGGACCTTCCGTCCGCGCCACGTCGGCCCAGCGGGCGCCGGTGGCGCGCAGGAAGTCCTCGACCCGCAGCCTCACGTTCCGTCCGCGTCGGCCCGCGCTGACGACGATCGACGCCAGACTCTCGGCGCGCCGGTCGAGGAACACCGGCCAGCGCTTGTGCGTGAGCGCCAGCGCCGAGATCCCGCCGACCTTGAGCCCGGTCAGACGCTCGGTCTCGGCGTGCCCGGCCATCTCGGCGCGTTTGGCGCCCATCGCCTCGGCGGCGCGTTTGAGATCGACCGTGGCGTCGGCCGGGACCACGAACAGCGCCGGCCGCGCGCCGGTCCTCGAGACCACGACCAGCGTCTTGAAGACTTCCCCCGGCGGCAGGCCGGCGAACGCCGCCACACCGCGCGCCTCGTGGATCTCCTCGGGGAAGACGATCTCGTCGTAGGCCACGCCCTGACGGTCGAGCAGCCGAAGGGCCTGGGTCTTGCCCGGGCTCATGCGGCGGACGGCGACCCGGCCACCATCTCCCGCACGGCGCGGCGCGCCACCTCGACGGCGAAGTTCGTGCCGCGATCCCAGGGGTAGACCTGGCTCATGCTCGCCAGCCACAGCCCCGGGACGGGAGTGGCGAGCGGCGGGATCGAGCGGGAATGGTGGACCGGCGGGATGGGCTGCGCGTACGGCGTGCGGAAGAGCCAGGTGCGGCGAATCCAGCTCGGCTCGAAGGCCGGGTTGAAGCGCGGCAACGCCGGCAGGAACCGATCCAACAACTCGCTCTCGCTGAGCGAGAAGTACTCGTGGTCCGGATCGAGGTAGTCGCCCAGGTAGACGATGTGGTCGCCGCCGAAGTGCTCGGGCGGAAGGAAATTGGTGTGCTCGACGAGCGCCAGGAACGGGAAGCCGCCCGCCTTGGGCAGGTTGTGCCAGTAGATGCCCTGCTCCGAAAGCCGCCGCCGCAGCGCCACGACCATGACCACCGCCCCCATGGCGCGCAGCGACCGCAGGCCCTCCAGGTAGGCCGCCGGGAGCGAGGGGGTCATCTTCGCCAGGAGCGCCGGCGAGGTCGTCACCAGGCAGCGATCGAAAACCTCCGAGGCCTGCGGCGTGTCCAGGCGCAGGCGACCGGCCTCCGGCGCGATGCGCTCGATGGGGGTACGCAGGCGGATCTCCGCCCCGCGCCCGCGCACCTCGTCGGCGAGCGCGTCCAGGAAGGCCTGGAATCCGCCGACGAACGTCCCCAGCCGCGGTGTGCGGGCCTTGACCCGCGCCCAGAACCAGGCCATGTTGACTTCCTTGTAGTGCGGCCCGAACTTTCCCTCGAGCAGCGGCTGCCACAACAGACGATAGGTGCGCGGTCCCATCCAGCGCTCGAGCCAGGCATCGGCCGTCGTGCGCTCGAACGGCTGCCAGCGCGGTGCCAGCAGCAGGACGAGCGCCGCCAGGCCGTAGCGCACCTTGTCGATCGGCCGCAGCGCCGGGAAGCGCAGCAGGTGCACGCCGCGCGCCAGCAGACCGGCGCCCGGCAGGCGGTCGAGCCAGGGCCAGCGCGGCGCGGCATCCGAGAGCGGCGCGTCGAGTTTGTGGAAGCGACCCTCGTGATAGACGGCGGTCGACGGCCAGGGGAAGCGCACCCGATCGCGCCAGCCGAGCTCGTCGATCAGGCCGAGGATGGCCTTGTCGTTGGCGAACCAGTGGTGATAGTAACGCTCGACGGACCACTCCCAGTGCGGCTCGCGAAACCCCGACGCCAGCCCGCCGACGTGGTCGTCGGCCTCGAAGACGGTGACCCGGTGGCCGAGGCCGGCCAGGTCGTAGGCCGCCGCCAGGCCTCCGGCGCCGGCGCCGACGATGGCGACGTTCACGGCTGCTCCGCCGCCTCGGCCCGGACGGTGCGCATATCGAGTCCGGTACGAAGCAGGTAAGTGCCGCCGAGCAGCGTCACCGGCAGCCACAACGCGGCGTGGAGGACGAAGGTGTACCCGGCGGCGATCTCGGCCGGCACGCCGTAGGCCTCGAGAACCGCGATCCCCGGCGCGTCGAACGTGCCCAGGTAACCCGGCGCCGAAGGCAGCGTCGTCGCCAGATTGACGATCCCGTTCATCAACATCAGCGCGAAGAACGAGACCTGGAACGGGAAGGCGTGCATCACGAACCAGTACTTGAGCGTCTCGAACAGCCAGATGATCGCCGACGTCGCCAGCACCATCAGGACGTCGAGCGGCGAGCGCAGCGCCGCCAGGCCGACCAGGAACTGGTCGAACAGACGGCGCGCGCCCGGGCGCAGGCGCCCCGGGAGCAGCCGGTCGATGCCGACCTGCGCCAGCCGGCCGGCGCGCGCCGGGAACAGCGCCAGCAGCAGGAAGGCCAGGCTGGCGCCGAGGAAGACGACCGCTCCGCCGAGCGCCAGCTTGCGCAGCCCATCCCCGCCGGCCGCGCCGAGCGCGGCGAGCTGCCCCAGGTTGAGGAAGACGAAACCCAGCATGACGATGCCGTCGAACGCGCGCTCGACGAGGATCGTCGCCAGAGAGGCCGACATCGGGAGCTCGTGCTGACGGCGCAGCAGGACGATCCGCAACAACTCGCCGGCTCGCACCGGGAAGACGTTGTTGCCGAAATAGCCGATGGCCACAATCGGGAACAGGACGCGGCCCGGCAGGCGCCGCACAGGCCGCAGCAGGTAATGCCAGCGCCAGGCCCGCACGCCGAGCCCGGCGAAGTAGGCCGCCACGCCGGGGATCAGCCAGGCGTACTCGGCCGTGCGCAGGGTGCGGACCACCTCGCCCCAGTGCAGATTGCGGGCGGCCAGCGCCAGAAAGACGACGCTGACCGCCAGACCGAGCCAGAGTTGCCAGCGGCGCATCCGCGCTCCAACAAAGCGGCGGGGTTCACGCACCCCGCCGGTCAGGGATTGTACCATTCGCCGAAACAGCGGGCGCCCGCCGCGCGCGGCGGGCGCCCGCAAGCGATCGTGGCGCGGCTACTCCGCCGTGGCCATCGCCGGGAGCATACCCTCCAGGATCCGCTCCAGCGCCATGCTGTGGCTGCACACGCCGCGGCTCAGGAAGAAGTCGCAGTCGCACTGCCACTGGCCGTCGTGATACTCGACGCGGTGCGGGTTGTTCTCCCCGTCGAACGTCGCCCGAAGCGATTCGAAGTGGATGCGGGTCCGTTCCTCGGCGTAGCGCTTGGCCTTCTCGATCTTGCCGATCATCCCGTAGTCCATCCCGTCTCCTTTCGACAAACAAAAAGGCACGCGAGCGGTTAGGCTGCGTGCCCCGTTCCGGCGAACTCGGCTGGTCGTGCGGCCACCCGCATGGCGGGGCCCTCCCGATTCCGTGCTTGAAGTATAGCCGCGGCCGGTTCGGGAGTCAATCGACGGGCGGCCTACGGCGGGTCGACGGCTCCGAGGCGGAAGGGCGGATCGACCCGCCCGCCGCGGCTAAGCCCCGCTCGCCGCTCAGCCCCCGATGTACGACATCTCGACTTTCGGCAGATCCAGCGTGGCGTCGCTGCGGATCTCGGAGTAGCGGTCGCCTCGGGCGCGCCACAGCGCCGCCAGCCGGCCGACGATCTCGGCGTCGGAAGCCTGCGACCGGAGGAGCGCCCGTAGATCGAACCCCAGCGCCGCGAACAGGCACAGGTAGACTTGCCCGTCGGCCGAGAGCCGCGCCCGGGTGCAGTCGCCGCAGAACGGCTGGCTGACGGAGGCGATCAGGCCGATCTCGCCGGCGCCATCGGCGTAGCGGTAGCGGCTGGCCACCTCGCCGCGGTAGTTCCGCTCGAGCGGCTCGAGCGGGTGGACCTCGTGAATCCTGCGGAAGATCTCGCCCGCCGTGACGACCTGATCGAGTCGCCAGCCGTTGGTCGAACCGACGTCCATGAACTCGATGAAGCGCAGGATGACCCCCGTCCCGCGGAAGTGCTCGGCCATCTCCAGCACGGCGTGGTCGTTGACGCCGCGCTTGACGACCATGTTGACCTTGACCGGCGTCAGCCCGGCGGCGACGGCGGCCTCGATCCCGTCGAGCACCCGCCGGACGGGGAAATCCACGTCGTTCATCTTCATGAACGTGGGGTCGTCGATGGCATCCAGGCTGACCGAGACCCGGTGCAGGCCGGCCCGCTTGAGCGCCTCCGCCTGCTCCGCCAGGAGCGATCCGTTGGTCGTCAGGGTCAGCTCGACCGGGAGGGTCGCCAGCAGCGCCACGAGGCGGTCGAGGTCGCGGCGCAGCAACGGCTCGCCGCCGGTCAGCCGAATCTTGCCCGCCCCCAGCCCGACGAACAGGCGCGCGGCACGGGCGATTTCCTCGAAGGTCAGCAGATCGGCGCGCGGGAGAAAGGCGTAGTCGCGGCCGAAGATTTCCTTCGGCATGCAGTAGATGCAGCGGAAGTTGCAGCGGTCGGTGACCGAGATGCGCAGGTCGTGCAGGGGACGCTGCAACGTGTCGAGAGGCGCGTCGGCCATGGGCGTCTTGTCATCGTAACATAGCGCTCTCCGACCCTCAAGGTCGAAGTGGTCGGCTGGCCTGTGCCGGGGGCTCCGGGCGCCTGGCGGCGGCGCGAGGCTTGGCCCCGCGGCTACCGCCGCAGGTCGGCAAGGATGAGGTCGTACTCTTCCCGCGTGATTTCGCCGCGGGCGTAGCGCAGGTCGGCGATCTGGCGCGGGGTCGGGGCGGAGGAGGCACGCCGGTTCCCGGCGCGGAACAGAGCGCGTGTCAGAAGCGCCCCTCCGGCGATGAGCAGAATCCAGACGCCGAGCGCGACCAGCATCCCGATACCCATCACGGCGAACCTCCGGCGGGCCGGTCTGGCGGTCCGGCGTCGACGGGCAGCGTGAAGGTGAACGTGCTGCCCCGATCCGCGCCGTCGCTGGCGGCCCAGATGCGTCCTCCGTGGGCCTCGACCAGGTGGCGGGCGATCGTCAACCCGATCCCGCTGCCGCCGCCCGGCCGCGAGCGCGAGCGATCGACGCGATAGAACCGATCGAAGACGTGTGGCAGATGTTCGGCGGCGATGCCGATCCCCTGGTCCTGCACCTCGATCCGCACCTCGCCGCCGGCGCGCCAGGCGCGCAGCCGCACCGAGCGGCCGGCAGGGGTGTAGTGCAGCGCGTTCCCGATCAGGTTGAGCAGCACCTGACCCAGGCGATCCTCATCGCCGGCGACCGCAGGCAGCCCGGGCTCGACTTCGATCGAAAGCGCCACGCCCTTGTCCTCGTACTGGCGCTCGAGTCGCGCCGCCGCGGCGCGCAGGAGTCTCTCGACGTCGAGCGGACGCCGGCGCAGTTCGTAGGCCCCGGCCTCGACCCGGCTGAGCTCCTGCAGGTCGTCGACCAGCCGCTGCAGGCGGCCGGCCTCGCGATGGATCTGAGTCAGCGTCGCCTGATCCGGTTGAAGAACGCCGTCGCGCAGGCCCTCGATCGAGGCCTGGATGGCGGTCAGCGGCGTGCGCAGCTCGTGCGACACGTCGCCGATCAGCTGCCGGCGCAGGCTCTCCGTGCGATCCAGGCGCGACGCCATCTGATTGAAGCTGACCGCCAGCTGGTCGAGTTCGTCCATCTCGTCGGCCGTGGGGGGCGTCCCGAGCTCGACGCGTTCGTCGTAGTGGCCGTCGTCGATCCGGCGCGTCGCCGCCACCAGACGGCGCACCGGTTCGACGACGCGCCGCGCCACGAGCAGGCTCAGGACGACCGCCGCCAGCGTGGCGGCGCCCGCCGCCAGCAGGGTCGCCTCGAAGGCGGCGGCGCGGAAGCCGGAAAACAGGTCCGGATCACGAACCGGCCCGGGCCTCATCCCCGGCATCATGCCCGGCATCGTCTCGCGCATCCCGAGCATGTGTCGGTCGAACGACGACGGGATCGACAACGCCGACGCCGACATCAACACGAGCACGCCGACGCCGACGACGATCAGGTACGTCAGGAAGAGCTTCCAGCCGAGGCGGCTGCGCACGGCCCGCACCAGGTTCATGCCTGGTCCTCGAAACGGTAGCCGGCGCCGCGCACTGTGGCGATGTAGCGGTCGTCTCCCAGCTTGCGGCGGATGTGGCCGATGTGCACGTCGACCACGCGCACTTCGCCGTAGTAGTCGCGGCCCCAGACTTTCTCCAGGAGCTGCTCGCGCGTCAGGACCCGGCCGGGGACCTCGGCCAGCGCCCGCAGCAGGTCGAACTCCATCGTCGTCAGCTCGACCGGCCGATCGTCGACCCACACCCGCCGGCTGGCGACGTCGATACGCACGTGCGGGAAGGACAGCGTGCCCTCGGCCGGGAGCCCGGGCGCCCGGCGCAGGCGCCGCAGGGCGGCCTTGACGCGTGCCGCCAGTTCGCGCGGGCTGAACGGCTTGGTCAGGTAGTCATCGGCGCCGACCGAGAGGCCGACGATCTTGTCGGTCTCCTCGGCCTTCGCCGTCAGCAGGATGACGTAGACGTCGGACTCGCGACGCAACCGGGTCAGGACCTCCAGGCCGTCGATGCCGGGCAGCATGACGTCGAGCACGACGACCTCGGGTTTGAAGGCGCGGGCCGCCTTCAGCGCCGTTTCGCCGTCGGCGGCGGTGTCGACCCGGTAGCCTTCCGACCGCAGGTAGGCGGCGACGATCTCGAGAATGCTCGGCTCGTCGTCGACCACCAGGATGCGGGGCTCGGCCATGCGCGCCTCGTCGGTGACGGGCGATGGCCGATCCCGGGTCGAGATCGGCCATCGCGCACGGGTCGTCCTCATGCTAGTCGGGCGGGGCGGCTTGTCAACCGCCGGCCTCGGCTTCTTCGATGAAGTCGCCGTGCCAGGTGTGGGGGAAGACTTGCCCCGTCGTCCCGTGGACGCTGAGCATGCCGATCGGCTCACCGTCGCGCAGGATATCGAAGGTGTAGTAGCCATAGAACGGGTGCTCGGAGGCGTCGACCGTCGTCCCCGGCAGGGCCCGGTCGAGGTAGGCCTGGGCCTCGGCCACGGCTTCCTCGACGGTCACCGGCATGGCATCCGGCGCGGCCGTCGCGCCCAGAGCGGCCCACGGGGCGCCGTGCATCCAGCGCCTCATCCCGTACTTCTGGTTCCACATCATATTCGGGCCGTGCTCGGGGTAGACGGCGAGCGTCGTCGGATCGACGAGCACTTCCATGGCGCCGAAGCCCGTGTCGGCCTCGAGGATCTGGGCGTAGGCGTGGTTGTCGAAGATCATGATCTCGCCCAGGACCAGGTTGTCGTCGCCGATCGAGGTCAGGTAGTCCTGGACGGCCGACTGCGCCTGCTCGACGGTCAGCGGTTCGGCCGCGGTCAGGCCGGAGGCCCCGAAGCCCATCATCCCGCCGGGTCCGTACCCGTTCCACGACCGGCCGAGACCGTAGCCCATCATCCCCCCGCCCATCATCCCGCCGGGCCCGAACCAGCGCTCCGCACCCGGGCCACGCCAGCCGCCAGCGAACGGCTGCATCACCCTGACCGCCGGCGGCCAGCCGGTGATGGAGAAGAGCGCGTTCCGACCCACGGCGTACCCGGCCACCACCAGGACGGCGGCGGCCGCCACACCCAGGACCGCGAACAGAACCACACGCACACTCTTGCTCATGAGACACTCTCCCTGAAACGTTGTGCTCTCATGCTAGCCGGCGGCGGTGAACGCGGCTTGGAGGAAGGATGAAGATCGTGTAAAGAACGGACGGCTCCCTGCCGGGCGCGTGGCCGCCAGTTGTTCGCCGGCTGTCGGTCGGGCGACGGGGTCGGCAGGTATAATGCCAGCCAGCGGAGGCCCCCGCCATGAGCGATGGCGATCGGAAGGTCGTGCCGCCAGCGAGCGGCGGCGTGGTGCAGGAGCTGGGACGGAGCCTGAAGCTGATCCTGCGCCTGCTGCGCGACGGCCGGGTCAACCCGCTGCTCAAGCTCCTGCCGCTCGCGACGCTCGCCTATCTGCTGCTCTTCCCCGACCTGGCGCTCGGGCCGTTCGACGACGCGGCCGTCCTGTGGCTGGGCAGCGTCCTGTTCATCGAATTGTGTCCGGAGGACGTCGTCCAGGAGCACCGCGACGCGCTGCGTTCGGTGGTCGACGCCGAGTGGCGCGAGGCCGAGCCGCCGCCGAAGCTGGACGAACCGAAGACGTAGGCGCCGCAACCCCTGGCCGGGAGCCCGGCTACGCGGCCGTCTCGATCGTCGAGGCGGCGAGCAGGCGCGGCGACGTCGCCTCCACCACGCCGGTCAGATCGTACGTCATGGCCCCGCGGATGCGTACGGGCAACAACTCGCCAGCGGGGATCTCGCCCTCGACGATCACCAGGCCGTCGATCTCGGGGGCGTCGCGGTAGGAACGGCCGAGGCTCAGGCCGTCGCCGTTGCCCTCGATCAGGACCGACAGCGTCTTCCCGACCAGCCGCTGATTGACTTCGAGCGAGATCTGCTGCTGGCGCTCCATCAGCCGGCGCCGGCGCTCCTCCTTGACATCGGCGGGGATCGGGTCGCCGAGCGGCTCGCTGGCCGTGCCCGCCTCGAAGGAAAACGGGAAGACGCCAACCCGGTCGAAGCGCATCTCGTCGACGAACGATAGCAGGGTTTCGAACTCGGACTCGGTCTCCCCGGGGTAGCCGACGATGAACGTCGTACGCAGCGCCAGGTTCGGCATCGCCCGGCGCATCCGCTCCAGCGTTCGCCGCACGGCATCGACGTTGGACGGGCGCCGCATGCGCCGCAGGGTCGCCGGGTGCGCGTGCTGCAGCGGCAGGTCGAGGTACGGCAGCAGCCGCGGCTGCGACGCCATCAGCTCGATCAGGCGCGGGCTGAGCGCGCCCGGGTAGGCGTAGAGCAGGCGGAACCAGTCGATGCGCGGCGCGGCCGCGAGCAGCGCCTCGAGAAGCGTCGGCAGGCCGTCCCGCAGGCCGAGGTCGTGGCCGTAGTCCGTCGTGTCCTGCGCCATCAGGATGACCTCGCGCACGCCGCGCGCTTCGAGCTGACGCACCTCCTCGACGAGGCGTTCGAGGGGGCGGCTGACGGCGGTGCCCTTGATCCGCGGGATGGCGCAGAAGGCGCACGGCCGACGGCAGCCGTCGGCGATCTTCAGGTAGGCGCTCGCTCCCTGGACCGCCGCCCGCAGCACGCCGCGTTCGTCGCGCCCGACGGTCGCCGCCTCGGGCAGGTCGTAGCGCGGCGACGGGTGGGGATCGCGGCGCAGATCGCGCACCAGATCGACGATGTCCATCCAGCGTCGCGTGCCGAGCAGACCGTCGATCCCCGGGACCTGCCGCACGACGTCGGCGCCATAGCGCTCGGTCAGGCAGCCGGCGGCAATGAGCAGCTGGCCGGGCCGCTTGCCCTGCGCCAGACGCCGCAGCTGCTCGATCGACTCGGCGCGCGCCGGGGCGATGAAGCCGCAGGTGTTGACGATCAGAACGTCGGCTCGCTCCGGCCGCGCCGCGGCACGGAAGCCGTCGCGCTCGAGAAGGGCCGCCATCGACTCCGAGTCGACGGTGTTCTTGGCGCAGCCGAGGGAGACCAGGTGGTAGCGTGCCGTCTTCACGCGGGCGGGCCTACCCCGTCGGGAGCGCCGGCGTGCCTCCGCCGGGCGGCGTGACGGACGGCGGCGGAGTCGCGGTCGGGGTCGGCGTGACCGTCGGTGTGGCGGTGATTTCGCCGGTGAGCGTCCACAGCCGGGTGACGACCTCGTCCAGGCCGCCGAGCAGGCCGAGGTCGGTGCCGTTAAGCACCACGCGCAACGCGGCGCCGTTGCCGGTTGTGATCTCCACCAACTGCGACGCCGTCAGGTCGATGACGTCTCCCGGTTCGACCCGGCCGCGGTAGCGCTCCCGCCCGTCGGCCAGCGCCCGAACCCAGGCGCGCTGGACGACCACCAGGCGAAGGCTGATCTGGCCCGAGGGTAGGTCGAGCGGGGGCAAGGTGGCGGAGACGGTCGGGGCTTCGAGGACGGCAGCCGCCGGCACGACGGCCTCCGCCGAGGCGGCGGCCGTCGCCTGCGGCGTAGGGCTCGGGATGAGGAATGCCGACACCTCCCCGGCCGGCGTCGCCTCGCGCAGCGAGGCCATCACCCGCCCGCCGCCCCACAGCAGCAGCGCCAATGTCCCCAGGGCGATCGTCGCCGCCACCACCAGGTCGGCCGAAAGCCAGCCGCGACGACGGACCTGCACTTCGGTGCGCCGCACCGCAGCCGTCGGTCGGGTCGCGGCGCGCGCGGAACGGCCGCCGGCGGTGTAGGCGTCGAGCAGTCGCTGGGCGTCGAGTCCGAGGTAGTCGGCGTAGTTCTTGAGGAAACCGCGTGCCTGGACCGGGGAGGGCAGCGCCTCGAACTCGTCGCGTTCGAGAGCCTCCAGATGATGCGCCCGAATGCGGGTGGTGCGTTCGGCCTCGTCGAGGGACAGGCCGAGACGCTCGCGCGCCTGGCGCAGGATCTGGCCGACGGTCTCCATGGGCCCTTGGAATCGCTCTCGCCGCTACGCGGCGGGAGTCTCGGGGGCTTCGCCGGGCGTGGCTTCCGCCCCGGCCTGTTCGGCGCGGGCCTCGGCCTCGCGGGCGGCCTTCTCCTCGGCCTCGAGCGCCGCCTTGAGCTCGCCGAAGTCCTCGACTTCCGCCACGGCCTCGGCCTTGTATGCCGACTCGACCGGCTCGCCCTCCCGGTGCACGACGACGGTGAAGGCCGGGACGAGGTCGATCGTCAGGCGCAGCCGCGCAGAGTGGACCCCGAGGGTCTTGATCGGCTCGGCGTCGATCTGCCGCCGATCGACGGCGACGCCAGTTTCCCGTTCGATGGCTTCCGCCAGCATGGCGGTCGTGATCGACCCGTAGAGCTTGCCCGTCTCGCCGGCCTTGGCCGGAAAGACGAGGGTCAGCCCGGCGATCTTCTCGGCCGCGCCGCCCAGTTCCTGGTTGAGCCGGGCCCGCGTGGCCTCGGCGGAAGCCCGGATGCGATCGGCCTGTTTGACCGCGCCTGGCGTGGCCAGGACCGCCAGGCCCTTGGGGAACAGGTAGTTGCGGCCAAAGCCGTCGGCGACCTTCTTGACGTCGCCCGCCCGCCCCAGTTTGTAAACGTCTTTCAGGAGGAGAACACGCATGGTCCCAAGCCCTTTCTTTCAAGAGATCGACGCCGGTCGGCGTCGGCGGGCGAAGGGTACAACGCCCGCGACTTTTGATTGTACCAGACAGCCGCCCTGCCGGATCGATCAGTCGCCAGCGGCCGCTGGCTGTCGGTCACTGACCACTTTCTCCATGACGACACCATCCTCCCCGTCGTTGTAGTAGCGGGGCAGACGGTCGATCACGACGTAGCCGGCAGCCTCGTACATTCGCCGGGCGGCGAGGTTCGAGGGGCGCAGCGTCAGGCGGACGCGCGGCGTCTCGAGGGCGCGCTCGCAGGCTGCCAGGAGCGCTGCGCCCACCCCGCGGCGCTGATAGCCCGGGTGGACGCCGATCGACGCCACCCAGCCCAGGCCCCGCGAGCGGCGCCGGTCCCCGATCACGAAGCCGATCGCCACCGCCCCGTTGGTCCGCGGCTCGACAGTCGTCACGGCCTTCAGGCGGACGGTCTCGGGGAACGTCAGCGCCGCCATGACGTCCATCCACGGCCACGGGTCGCGCGCGAAGCACAACCGCTCCAGCGCCAGGATCTCGCGGAAGTCGCGCAGGCTGGCCGGGACGACGGCGAAGGGCAGGGTCTGGGGGCCGGCGGGCACGGGGTCGGGGCCGCGTCACCTCACGGCTTGGCCGGGCGACCGCTGAAGGTCTCCAGCAGCCGGGTGAACTCCATCGGGAAGATCCACTTGGTCGATGCCCCCTCGCCGATCTTCTTGAGCGCCTCGAAGTACTGCAGGGTCATCGTGTTCTGATCGAGGCCCTTGGCGCTGGCGAAGATCCGTTCCAGGGCGGCGGCGTAGCCCTCGGCGCGCAGCAGTTGGGCCTCGCGCTCGCCCTCCGCCACCAGGATCGAGGCCTGCTTGGCGCCCTCGGCCTTGAGGATGCTGGCCTGCTTCTCGCCCTCGGCGACGTTGATCGCCGCCTCGCGCTGGCCGGTCGACTCGGTCACCACCGCCCGCCGCACACGTTCGGCGGTCATCTGGCGGTTCATCGCTTCCTGGACCTCGCGCGGCGGGATGATCTCGCGAATCTCGACGTTGGTGACCTTGACGCCCCAGCGCTCGGTGACCTCGTCCAGCTTGGTGCGCAGCATCTGGTTGATGTGCTCGCGCTGCGACAACACGTCGTCGAGCATGATGCCGCCGATGACCGAGCGCAGCGTGGTCGTCGCCATGCCCTGGGCGGCGGCTTCGAAGCTGCCGACCGCCAGCACGCTCTGCACGGCGTGCACCACCTTGAAGTACCAGATGAAGTCGATGGCGATCGGTGCGTTGTCCTTGGTGATCGACGTCTGGTGCGGGATCTCGCGCACCAGCTCACGCAGGTCGACCTTGACCCCGCGGTCGATGAACGGCCACAGGATGACCAGGCCCGGCCCCTTCTCGCCGATCGAGCGGCCCAGGCGGAAGACGACCAGCCGCTCGTACTCCTGCACCACGCGGATGGCGCTGAACAGGAGCATCAGGAACACCAGGACGACGGCGGTGATCAGACACAGCGCGGCGGTGAAATCGGTCATCGCCTATCCCTCCTCGGCCGCAGGCTCGACCTCGACGATCAACCCGTCGAGGCCGCGCACACGGATGCGCGTTCCCGGCTCGATCGGTACCTCCGACCTCGCCGACCACAACTCTCCGGCGACGTAGACCGCGCCCTCACGATGGACGGCGGTGCGGGTCTCGCCGACTTGCCCCACGACCCGGGCGGCGTCGATCTCGGGCGGCGCCCGCTGCACCTCCAGGCCGCGTCGCACGCCGGCCCAGAACACGACCACCGTCAGGGCGGTCATCGTCACCGCCAGCACCGGATGCACGGCCGGCCCGCCGGCCGCCGCCGCGAACAGGAAGGTCGAACCGAAGCTGATCAGGACCGCCGAGGCGGCCAGCGCCGCGCCGGCCTGGCGGCGGCGCAGCAGGGCGACGAAGAACGACGCCGCACCGAGCACCAACGGCAGGAAGGCCCACGTGTTGATCGGCCAGGTCACGACCCCGAGCGCCGCGCCGGCCAGCAGGAAGAGCGCCGTGACCTCGAGCGCGCCGGTGCCCGGCGAGACCAGCGCCAGCGCCGACGCCCACAGGCCCGCGACCAGGGACAGGAAGTAGACATTCGGCAGCCACGGCGACTCGAGGAACGGCATCGCGAATCTCTCAGACCTATTCTCGCGCCGAAGAGGCGGTGGCGCGCCGGTCGCGTTGCCGACGCCCGGCCGACAGACCGCCGCCCGGCTCCCGCGGGCGGCGCCGGTTCGGTTCGTCCCGGCCCTAGAGGGCCTTCTGGTACACCCGGTACGTCTTGTAGCGGTGCCCGCCGAGCATCTCGGCCGAACGCAGCACCATGTCGTTCGACTCCAGCAGCCAGCTCATCTCGACCGACCGGTAACCCTTGCGCAGCGCGCGCTCCAGGGTGTGGAAGTACATCATGGCGTCGACGCCCGTGCCGCGGTACTCGGCCAGCACGCCCAGGGCAAAGGCCCGCATCCACGACACGTCGCGCCGCACCTTCCAGTGCCAGAGCAGCTTGAGCATCGTGAACCACTCCGGCTCGCCCGGCCGCGGGTAGGCCTTGCGCAACGGGATGTTCAGGTCGGGCAGGGTCAGGCCGAAGCCGACCGCCCGGCCGTCGACCTCGGCCACGACGACCAGATCGGGATCGAGAATCGGTTTCATCTGCTCCCCGAGGCGGTCGATCTCGGCGTCGGTCATCGGCACGAACCCCCAGTTGCGGGCCCACGACTGGTTGTAGATGACCTTGACCTTCTCGACCTCCTCGTCGAAGCGGTCCAGGCGCACGGAGCGCACCGTGCAGCGCGAACGGCGCTTCAGCCCTTCGATCACCCGCAGCAGCTTCGGCGGCGGACCGCCCCTGGCGTACATCTCGTCCAGGTTGGTCGTGTAGGCGAGCAGATCCATCGCCTTGGCGAACCCGGCCGCTTCGACGTAGTCGACATAGGCGCGCGGGTTGTAGGTCATCAGGATGCGCGGGGAGTCGTCGAACCCGTCGACCAGCAATCCGACTTCGTCGTTGGTCGAGAACTGCGCCGGGCCGAGGATCGCCGTGTGTCCGGCGCGACGCGCCCAGTCGACGGCCGTTTCGAGCAGGGCGGCGGCGGCCTCCGGATCCGGCAACACCTCGAAGAAGCCGAACCAGCCGACGTTGGTCCCCTGGAACTCGTTGTACAGGTGATTGGTGAAGGCGGCGATCGTGCCGACGATCCCGTCGCCGCGCCGCGCCAGGAAGAACTGCACGCGGGCGTGCTCGAAGAAGGGATTGCGCTTGGGATCGGTGAAGGCCCAGCGCTCCGAGATCAGCGGAGGGACCCAGTAGGGGTCGTTGCGATAGACCTTCCACGGGAAGGTGATCAGGGCCCGTCTCTCTTGTTCTGTTTCGACCGGGGTGACGCGCACGTCGCGCATGGGGGAGAACTCCGAGGGTGTGGCGATTATACATTCGGCGAAGCGCGCCGGGGCCGGGTCGTCGGCGTCCTTCGACTGGCTCAGGACGCCTGTCTTTCGTCAGAGGCGCGCTGAGCCTGCCTCCCCTGAGCGAAGCGAAGGGTCGAGGCGCGCCGGGGCCGGGTCGTCGGCGTCCTTCGACAGGCTCAGGACGCGTGTCTTTCGTCAGAGGCGCGCTGAGCCTGCCTCCCCTGAGCGAAGCGAAGGGTCGAGGCGCGCCGGGGCCGGCAGCTTGAATGCCGCGCTTGAATGCCGCGATGGTATGATTCGGCGCGCGGCGCGTGAGTCAGGCCTACCCGGTCGTCCTCGGGCTCGGATGCCTGGCCGGCCTGGGCTGGCTGGCTCGGCGCCGCGGCGTGTCGTCCGCGGCCCAGGTCGACGCGTTCCCGGCCGGAGTGCTGGCGCTCGCTCTCGGACTGGCCGGCGCCCGCCTGGGTTTCGCCGTCGTGCACGCCCCCTACTTCCTCGACCACCCGTTCGAGCTGTTGTGGGTGTGGGAAGGAGGGCTGAGCTGGGTCGGCGCCGCGGCGGGCGGGCTGGCGGCCGTAGGCCTCGCCAGCCGACTCCGCCGCGACGCGGCTGGACGGCTGGCCGATGCCCTCGCCCTGCCGGCGCTGATCGTCGCGCTGGCGGCGTGGACCGGATGCTTTCTGGAAGGGTGCGTGTACGGAATGTCCGTATCGGCAGGTCCTTTGTCCCCTCCCGCTCCGGACCTCTTCGGTGTCGTCGCCCCGCGCTGGCCGACGGCCGCCGTCGGCATGACTTCCTCCGGTCTCCTGCTGAGCGCCTTCATCCTGCTCGAAGCCCGGCCCCTTCCGACGGGTAGCCGGGCGGCCCTCGCCCTGGGCGGTAGCGCGCTGATCGCCCTCGTCCTCAGCCTGACCCGCGCCGACCCGGTCCTGCTGGTCTCCCGATACCGCATCGACACCGTCGCCGCCGCGGCCGTCGTCTTCGCCTCCGTGCTGTTCGGTCTCATCCTCCGTCCGCCGCCTCCGCGCAGGTAGGAATGGAACGCTTCACGCTCGCCCTGGCCCAGATCGAGACACGGCTCGGCGACACGGCCGACAACCTCGAACTGCATCTCGAGACGATCGCCCGGGCGCGCCGTCGCGGCGCGGACCTGGTGGTCTTCCCCGAGCTCTCGCTCACCGGCTACATGGTGCAGGACGCCGTGGCCGACGTGGCGCTCAGCCCTTCGGCGGCGGATCCGACCTTCCGCCGCTTGCTGACCGCCAGCCGCGGCGTCGATCTGGCCGTGAGCTTCGTCGAACGCGACCGGCGCCAGCAGTATTTCATCTCGGCCGCCTATCTTTCCGGCGGCCAGGTCGTCCACCTGCACCGCAAGGTCTACCTGCCGACCTACGGCCTCTTCCAGGACGGGCGCTTCTTCGCCCGCGGCGACGCGTTCCGCGCCTTCGACACGCGCTTCGGCCGTTTCGGGCTCCTCATCTGCGAGGACTTCTGGCACATGTCCCCGCCGTACCTGCTGTGGCTCGACGGGGCCGAGTTGTTGCTGCTGGTATCGGCCTCCCCGGGGCGCGGGTTGAGCGACGATGGGCGTCTGCAGTCGGCGCACTGGGTGCAGACGATCACCGAGGCCTATGCACGTCTGTTCACGGTGTACGTCGCCCACACCAACCGCGTCGGCTTCGAGGACGGGCTGTGTTACTGGGGCGGCGCGGCCGTCATCGGGCCGGATGGACGACGCGTGGCACAGGCCCCCGACTTCGAACCGGCCCTGCTGCTGGCCGAGATCGATCCGGACGCCGTGCGCCGCGCCCGCCTCGGCCTGCCGACCTTGCGCGACGAGCAGCCCGAGCTCGTCGCCCGCGAGCTGGCGCGGCTGCTCCACCGGACGCCGCCATGACCGACGCCACCCCATCGCTCGAGATCGACACCGCCCTCGCCCGCCGCGTGCTGACCGGCTTCCTGCGCAGCGAGACCCGGCGCGTGGGATTCGCGCGCGGCGTGGTCGGCGTTTCGGGCGGCCTCGACTCGGCCCTGACATGCTTCCTGGCGGCCGAGGCGCTCGGTCCTCGGAACGTGCTCGCCCTGCGCCTGCCGCACGCCGACTCGTCGCCCGACTCGCTCGAGGACGCCGCCGAAGTCATCCGGCTGACGGGCGTGAGGGAACACACCTTCGCCCTCACCGACATGGCGGCGCCCCTCCTGGCGACCATCGCGCCGAAGGACAAGGTGCGTCGGGGCAATGTGCTGGCGCGCCTGCGGATGATCGTGCTCTACGACCATTCGGCGTCCTTCGGCGGTCTCGTTCTCGGCACGAGCAACAAGACGGAGATCCTGCTCGGCTACACCACGCTGTTCGGCGACGCCGCCAGCGCCATCAACCCGCTCGGCGACCTGTACAAGACTCAGGTGCGCCAACTGGCGCGGGCGGTCGGGGTGCCGGAGCACATCGTCGCCAAACCGCCGACGGCCGACCTGTGGCCTGGGCAGACCGACGAGGGCGAGCTCGGCGTGACCTACGACGAGGTGGATCGGCTGCTCTACCTGCTGGTCGACGAGCGGCGCACGCCCGAGGCCTGCATCGAGGCCGGTTTCCGGGCCGCGCTGGTGCGGCGCACGATCGAACGGATTCGCCGGAACCACTACAAGCGCGTGCCGCCCGTCATCGCCAAGCTCAGCCGCCGCACCGTCGGGTACGACTTCCTCTACTATCGCGACGACGGAAGCTAGGCCCTTCGCATCCGAGCGCGGCTCGCTTCCATGCCCCGCATTCCTCCCGCGCTGCGTCATCGCCGTTACCGTCTGCTGTGGCTGGGGCTGATCGTCTCGGTCGCCGGCACGCAGATGCAGTCGGCGGCCATCCTGTGGCACGTCAACCAGATCAATCCCGAGCCGATCGCGCTGGGCGCCGTCGGCCTGGCGCGCATCCTCCCGTTCCTCGTCTTCTCGCTCGTCGCCGGCGTGGCGGCCGATGCCTGGAACCGCCGCCGGATCCTGTTCGTCACCCAGTCGACGCTGGCGCTGCTGGCGCTCGTCCTGGCGGCGGCGACGCTGCGCGCTGCCGACACGCTGGGGTTGATCTACGCGCTGGTGGCGCTGGCCGGCGCCACCGCGACCTTCGACCTGCCGGCGCGGCAGTCGCTGATCCCGAACCTGGTGCCGGCCGAGGATCTAACCAACGCCTTCACGATGAACGCCATCGCCTTCCAGGTCGGTTCGATCGTCGGCCCGGCGCTGGCCGGCCTGGTCATCGCCACGCTCGGCCTGGCGTACTGCTACCTGATCAACGCCGTTACCTACCTGGCCGTGCTGGCGGCGCTGGTCCTGATGGGTGCCATCCCGCAGCAGCGTGCGTGGCGCGAGGGCGCGGCGGCGGGCCCGCGGGCGCTGGTGGCGGCGGTGCGCGATGGGCTGCGCTTCGTCGTGGCGCAGCGGCTCATCTTCTCCAGCATGCTGCTCGACTTCTTCGCCACCTTCTTCTCTTCGGCCACGGCGCTGCTCCCGATCTTCGCCCGTCAGATCCTCGGCGTCGGCGCCGTCGGGTACGGCTGGCTGGTGGCGGCGCCGTCGATCGGCGCCCTCGGCACGGCCGTCGTTCTCTCGGCCCGGCGCCAGATTCGCCGTCAGGGGCAGGTGTTGCTGGCGACCGTCGCCGGCTTCGGCGCGGCGACGATCGTCTTCGGCTTGTCGCGCGCCTTCTGGCTGACGTTCGCCGCGCTGGTGGCGACCGGCGTCACCGACAGCGTCAGCACGATCCTGCGCAACACGATCCGCCAGCTGCGCACGCCGGACGCGATGCGCGGGCGGATGACGAGCGTCAACCAGATCTTCTTCATGGGCGGGCCGCAGCTGGGCGAGCTCGAGGCCGGCCTGGTGGCGCAGGTCTGGGGGCCGGTGGCGTCGGTCGTCAGCGGCGGCATCGGCTGCCTGCTGGCCGTTGCCTGGACGCGCTGGCGCTTCCCCGAGCTGGCCCGCTACCGCGGCGACGAGCCGATCGTGGCCGGCGCGGGGGCGGGCTAGACCGCCCAGTGGCTCGCCTTGCCGGCCGGCATGCCGGGTATAGTGTCAGAGTTTTTCTGACATATGTCAGAGCGGCTCTGACATATGTCGGAGCCCTCCGATAGCCGCCTCGTCGGAGGGGCGATGCTGGAGTCACGTCTCGGATCGGCAAACGCGGAGCGCTTGATGGCGGCCCAGAATGAGGTCGACATCGCGGAGGTCGAGCGTTGGTCGACGGCCGAGGGTCCCCCTGCGTTGACCCCCCGCCGCGCCCGCGGTAGAGTCAACCGCCGCTCCGGGGGGAGGCGCCCATGAAACGCGCCGTCAGCATCAGCATCGGATCCTCCAAGCGCGATAAAGCGGTCGAGATCGACCTGCTCGGCCAGCGTGTGCGCATCGAGCGCATCGGCACCGACGGCGACATGGAGCAGGCCGCCCGCCTGTTCGCCGAGCTCGACGGCAAAGTCGACGCGTTCGGGGTCGGCGGCGCCGACCTGGGCGTGCTCGTGGACGGGAAGTTCTACCCGCTGTATTCCGTCCAACCGATGGTCCGCCATGTGCGCCAGACCCCCGTCGTCGACGGCGCAGGGCTGAAGAACACCCTCGAATCGCGCCTGGCGCAGTTCATCGACGCCAGGATCGGCGATCGCCTGCCCGGCCGCCGCGTGTTGATCCCGACCGCCGCCGACCGGTGGGGGATGGCGACGTCGTTCGCCGCGGCGGGGTACGAATGCGTCTTCGGGGATCTGATGTTCGGCCTGAGCCTGCCGTTCCCGCTGCGCTCGCTGGCGGCCGTCAAGCGCCTGGCGGCTCTCCTCATGCCGATCGCCGGCTGGCTGCCTTTCGACTGGATCTACCCCACCGGCGAGAAACAGGAGCAGCGCCGGCCGAAGTGGGAGACGTACTACGCCTGGGCGACGGTCATCGCCGGCGACGCGCACTACATCAAACGCCACATGCCGCCGTTCCTGACGGGCAAGGTCGTCGTCACCAACACAACGACGGCCGAGGACGTCGACCTGTTCCGCCGCGCCGGAGTCTCACATCTGGTGACCTCGACGCCGCGCTTCGAGGGGCGGTCGTTCGGGACGAACATGATGGAGGCGGCGCTGGTCGCCGCCGCCGGCCGCGGCCGCGCCCTGACCCATGGCGAGCTGGCCCAGCTCATCGACCGCATCGGCATGGAGCCGCAGCTCCAGTCGCTGGCTTGACCGCCGCCTCGCCGCGCGCCTGGCGCGCCGCCTTCGCCGAGCAGGTCTACGCGCTGGTTCGCCGGATCCCGCGTGGCCGGGTCATGACCTACGGATCGGTCGCCGCGTGTCTGCCGCGGCCGCCGGGGATCGACCCGCTCGCCTTTCGGCGAATCCGCGCCCGCTGGGTCGGGTACGCCATGGCCGACGCGCCCGACGACGTCCCGTGGCATCGGGTCGTCAACGCCCGCGGCGAGATCAGCCCCCGGCCGGGCTTCGCCGTCGAGCGACAGCGCGCCGAGCTGGCCCGGGAGGGTGTGCGCTTCACGCGCGCCGGACGGATCGACCTCGAGCGCTACGCCTGGTCGCCGCGCCGGCTGTGACCCGAGCCAGGAGGCGTTCCAACACATGCAGGCCCTGCTGATGTGCGGCGCGGTCCCCGACCCGCGCGACCCGCTCTATCCGTTCACCCGCGGCGCCCCCAAGGCGCTGCTCGACGTCGCCGGCAAGCCGATGGCGCAGTGGGTGCTCGACGCGCTGAGCGGATCGACACTGGTCGAGGGCGTGATCGTCATCGGCCTCGGCCCGGAGGCGGGGCTGACCACCTCGAAGCCGGTCGCCTACCTGCCGGACCAGGGCGGCGCCGTGGCGAACGCGCTGGCCGGCGTCGAGCGCGCCCTGGCGCTGCAGCCGTCGACGACGCACGTGCTGGTGGCGGCCTGCGACGTCCCGGCGGTGACGACGGAGATGATCGACTGGCGGGTGCGCGTCGGCCAGGAGGCCGACGTCGACTTCGACTACATCGCCATCGAGCGCCGCCAGATGGAGGCGCGCTTCCCGAACTCGCGCCGGACCTACACGCCGCTGCGCGGCATGCAGGTGTGTGGCGGCGACATCAACGTCGCTCACATCCGGCTGGCCGGAAACGCGGCGCTCGTCGAACGCCTGGCCGAAGCCCGCAAGAGCCCGCTGCACATGGCTTCGCTCATCGGATGGAACGTGCTGCTGCTGTTCCTGTTGCGCCAACTGACGCTCGAGCGCGGCGAGGCGCTCGTCAGCCGAAACCTCGGGATCCGGACGCGGCTCCATCTGTGCCCGTATCCCGAGCTCGGGATGGACGTCGACAAGCCGCATCAGCTCGAGATCTTGCGCGCCGACCTGGCGCGGCGCCGCGGGTAGGGGCCCGGCATGAGTCCCGAGAGGCGGCGCCGGATGGCCTGGCTTTGCGGAGTCGGAGCGTGAGGACGCGCCTGCTCGATCGCGACCACCGCTGGACCCAACGGCTCCGCTTGCGCCAGGAGCAACGGATCTTGCGCCTCGTCGCCGCCGTCGTGGCGCACTCGGGGGACTCATGGTTCTGGGGCGCGGGGCTGCTCCTCGTCATCTGGCGCGGCGAGCCGGAGTGGCGCGGCTGGGCGCTGCGGCTGCTACTCTCGATCGCGGCGCTGGCGTCGGTCGTCCTGGCGGTCAAGTTCGCCTTTCGCCGCCGACGCCCGGAAGGCGAGTGGGGTTCGATCTACCGCAGGACCGACCCTCACTCGTTCCCTTCGGGCCACGCCGCGCGCGCCTTCCTGATCGCGATCCTGGTAGCGCGGTGGGGCCCGGCCTGGCTGGCGCCGATCGTCATCGGATGGGCGCCGCTCGTGGCGCTGGCACGCGTGGCAATGGGCCTGCACTACCTCTCGGACGTCGTGGGGGGCGTGCTGCTGGGGCTGGCCGCAGCGCTGTTCGCGGCGCGCGTGTTCGGGACGTAAGGCGACTCGCCGGAGGCATGGTCGGCCCCGGCGGCGACCTCCGAGCGGCTTCCGGGTGCAGCGGCGCGTGGCGAACCTACGGCACCTGCCAGTCGCGTCCGAGGATGACCGCCAGGTCGACCGGCGGGTCGGGCACGACCTGATGGAGGATCTGGCTCTCCTCCAGCCCGAGCAGCGACGCCAGGTAGCGCACCGTGTACGGGAAGCGGTCGCTGTACACGATCAGACGCGAGATTTCGTAGTCCAGCCGATCGGCGTTGCCGATCTCGATCACCTGCAGCCCCTGCTCGGTCAGGTAGTCGGCCGTATTCGTCGCCAGGCCTTCGAAGCCTGAGCCGTTGCGCACCGCCAGCCGCGCCTGCTCCAGGCGCGCGCCTTCCGCCGGATCGGTCGCCTCGACCGACGGGCCGACGGCGCTGGTGTAGGTGAAGATCTCGTCCCGCAGTTGCCGGATCCGGTCGGGAACCGGTTTGAGCACCTGGGCGCCGTCCGGCAGGTTCTGGAGCAGGACCATCTCCGGCGGCGCGATCACGCCGCGCCGGATGGCCGACTTGTCGAACTGCATCGCCAGCAGCCCGAGCTGCATCATCTGCTCGAAAGACAGATTGGTGCGCACGCCCTGCGACAGTTCCTGGTAGAGCGCCGGGGCGCGGGTGATGAGGGTCGGGATCATGTCGAACTCGAGGATCTGCTCCCGCACCGCCATGACGACCTGCTGCTGGCGGGAGGCCCGGTCGAAGTCGCCGCCCTCGGTACTGCGCGCCCGAGCATAGGCCAGCGTCTCCGGTCCGTCGAGGATGTAGGCCTTGGGCTCGAGCCACTTGCTGCGCCGACCGAGGGGGGAGATCTTGATGCGCTCCGGCACCAGGATTTCGATGCCGCCGATCTCGTCGATCATCCGCTCGAAGGCCGAGAACTCGATGACGGCGTAGTAGTCGACCGGGACGCCGAGCAGGCTCTCGACCGTTTTCATCGCCAGCTCGGGGCCGCCGCCCGGCAGGTTGTAACTTTCGCCGAGGAAGTAGGCGGTGTTGATGCGGTTGTGCTCGAAACCCGGAATCTCGACCCACAGGTCGCGCGGGATCGACAGCATCCCGGCCGTGCGCGCCACCGGATCGACGGTGACGAGCATCATCGTATCGGTGCGCGGCGCGCCGGCGCCCGACTCCCAGTCGCGATAGTCGAGGCCCATCACCAGGATCGTGATGCGATCGCTGCCGTTCCACGGGATGGGAGTCGCTTCCGGCGCCACCGGCTGCGGCGTCTGGCCCGGGGCCGCCGTCGGCCCGCTGCCGGCAAAGCGGAACGGCGTCGGGCCGGTGCCGGTCCAGGCAGCCGCCAGATCGCGCACCACGCGGTAGACCAGATAGCCCGAGACCGCGGCGGCGACGGCAAAGGCCGCCGCCAGCCCCCACACGGCCCAATCCGGAATGCCGCCGCGCGATCGCGCGGCGCGAGAAGACGTCATTCGCATCGGTGGCCGAACCTTAACGCGGCGCAGTATATCACGCCGGTTCGTCGGCCCCGGCGGCGCGTTCCCAGGCCTCGAGCAGCGCGTGCAGTTCCCGCTCCATCCGGGCGTAGGCGACGCCGAGCGACGTCACCCGCCGGACGTCGCCACGTGCCGCGTCGAGCTCGGCCGCCAGCGCCGCCAGGTCCTTCTCCTTACGGTCGATGGCGGCCTCGAGCGCCGCCGTCTCCCGATCGCGCGGCGATCGACGCGGCCGCGTCGCGCGGTCGGCCTTCGTCGCGGGTGCCGGCACACGACGCGCGGCCTTCGCCGCCAGGTACTCGTCGAATGGGCCACGGTAGACCTCCAGCGCTTCGTCGCCGGTCGCCAGAGACCAGACTTGAGTCGCCAGGGCGCGCGCCAGGTACCGGTCGTGAGTCACGAGCAGAATCGTTTCGGGGAACGAGGCCAGGGAGTGCTGAAGCGCCTCCTGCGCGGGGAGATCGAGATTGTTGGTCGGCTCGTCGAGCAGGAGCAGATTGGCGCCGCGCCGCGCCAGCCGCGCCAGCGCCAGCCGGCGCCGTTCGCCGCCGCTGAGCGAAGCGACCGTCTGCTCCGCGTTCTCGGCCAGCCCGAAGCGGGCCAGCCACGAGCGGGCATCGGTCTCGGGCAGGTCGCCCACCGAGCGGAGGCTTTCGAGCACGCTCTCGTCCGGCGCGAGCTCGTCTTCCGTCTGCGAGAGGTACCCCGGTCGGACCGACGGGCCCAGCCGCACGTCGCCGGCCAACGGCTTCGACTGCCCGAGCAACGTCCGCAGCAGACTGGTCTTGCCGGCGCCGTTGGGGCCGAGGATGGCAACGCACTCGCCGCGCCTCAGGGAGAGGTCCGGCACGGCAAACAGCGCCGCCCCGCTTCCGGGATGGGAAACGACGAGGCCTCGGGTCTCGAGCACCAGCTCGCCGCTGCGTCCGCCGGCGGCGAGCCGGATGGGCGTCCGGGCGGCGTCCGCTGGACGCGTCAGCACTTCGAGGTGCTCGAGTCGCTTGCGGCGGCCCTTGGCCTGGCGCGTGTTCTGACCGGCGATGTTGCGGCGGATGTACTCCTGCTCCTTGCGGATGTGGTCCTGCTGGGCCCGGTAGCGACGCTCGGTCGTCAGCCGACGTTCGGCGCGCTGGCGAGCGTAGGCCGAGTAGTCGCCGGCGTAGACCTCCAGCCCTTCCGGCGTGAGTTCCCACACCGCGGTCACGAGGCGATCGAGAAAGAATCGGTCGTGCGAGACGACGACCACTGCGCCCGGCCACTCCCGCAGCCAGCTTTCGAGCCACTCGACCGCTTCCAGGTCGAGGTGGTTCGTCGGCTCGTCGAGCAGGAGCAGCCCGGGGTCGTCGAGCAGCAAACGCGCCAGGCTGAGACGCGTCCGCTCACCGCCGGAGAGATCGCCGGGCGATCGGTCCCACCGGTCGGCGGGCAGACCGAGGCCGCGCAACACCTGGCGGATGCGCGCGGCGTACGCGTACCCGCCCTGGCGCTCGAACGCTTCCTGGAGCGGGCCGTACGACGCCAGCGCCTCCTCGGCGCGCGCCGGATCGGCCATCTTCGCCTCGAGGCGCGCCAGCACGCTCTCCTGACGCCGCACATCGGCAAAGGCCTCCAGGCAGACTTCCCACACGGTCGACGCGAGCCGGGAGGCGTTCGGCAGTCGTCCGTCCTGCGGCAGGAAGCCGATGCGCAGTTTGCGCGCCCGGTGAATCCGTCCGCCGTCCGGCCGTTCGACGCCGGCCAGGAGCGCCAGGAGCGACGACTTGCCGACGCCGTTGGGGCCCACGAGCGCCGTCCGGCTCTGGTGCGCCACGGCGAGGCTCACATTCTGGAACACGTCGTGCGCGCCGTAGCGTTTGACGAGATCGTGGGCGGTCAGGAGTGACATCGGATCTGCGGGCGCATTATAGCCAGCCGCGATTCGCGCGGCGATCCGTGGCACAGGCCGCAGCGCCGGCTGGACTATAATGCCCAGCGCCTCGCGGATCGCTTCCACGCGTGTCGGGTTCATCCCTCGCCCCTTACCGTAGTCTGATGATCGCCGCGGCGCTGCTCGCCGGGATGGGCTGGCTCGGGCTGGTGCTGCTGGTCAACGTCACCCTCCCGACGCTCGGCCCGCGCTGGTTGTTCTTCGCCTTCCTGACGATCGCCGCCACCGGCACGGCGCTGCCCTTCGTGTGGGTGCTGCACCGCCGCTTCGACCGCGACCCGCCCGCCCCGGTCTCGGTCCTGCTGCGCCAGGGGGTGCTGGCGGGCCTGTTCGTCACGCTGTGCACCTGGCTCCAGATCAATCGCTCGCTCAGCCTCGGGTTGGCGCTGGCGACGGCCTTCGGCTTCGCCGTCATCGAAACCCTGGTGCGCTGGATCGAGGGCAGCCGCTGGAGACCGGGGCGGTGACGCTGCGCGACCTGCCGTCGATCGACGGCCTGCTCCAGAGCGAAGCCGGCGCGGCGCTGCGCCGCGAGTTCGGTCACGCCCTGGCCGTCGACGGATTGCGCCGCGCCGTCGACCGGGCGCGCGCCGCCGCCCGAGGCGGCGCCGGCCTGCCGACGGCCGAGGGGCTGCTGGCCGAGGCGCGCCGCGAGCTGGCGCAGCAGCTGACCTCCCGCCTGCGACCGGTCATCAACGCCACGGGCGTCATCCTGCACACCAACCTCGGCCGCGCACCGCTCAGCGGTGAGGCGTCGGCGGCGATGCTGGCCGTCGCCGCCGGCTATTCGACGCTCGAGTACGATCTCGAGCGCGGCCGCCGCGGCCGCCGCGACGATCACCTCGAGCCTCTGCTGTGCCAGGTGACGGGCGCCGCCGCCGGACTGGTCGTCAACAACAACGCCGCTGCCGTCCTGCTGGCGCTCACGGCGCTCGCCAAACGCAAAGAGGTCGTCATCAGTCGTTCGCAGTTGATCGAGATCGGCGGCGGCTTCCGCATCCCGGAGGTGCTGGCGCAGTCGGGGGCGCGGCTGGTCGAGGTCGGTACGACCAACCGCACGCACGCCCGCGACTTCGAAGCGGCGCTCGGGGAGAAGACCGGGCTCGTCCTGCGGGCTCACACCTCGAACTTCAAACAAGTCGGTTTCACCGCCATGCCGTCGCTGGCCGAGCTGGTGACGCTGGCGCAGCGCGCCGGCGTCCCTGTGCTCGATGACCTCGGCTCGGGCGCGCTGCTCGACACGCGCCTCTTCGGCCTCGGCCACGAGCCGACGGTGCAAGAATCCCTCCAGGCAGGCGCGTCGTTGGTGGCGTTCTCCGGCGACAAGCTGCTCGGCGGTCCGCAGGCGGGGATCGTCGTCGGCGAGGCAACGCTCGTCGAGCGGCTGCGCCGCCACCCGCTGGCGCGCGCCGTGCGCGCCGACAAGTTGTGCCTGGCTGGCCTGCACGCCACGCTGCTGCACTACGCCCGCGGCGAAGCCGTCGAACGGGTGCCGGTGTGGCGGATGATCGCCGCCTCGGCCGACGACCTGCGCCGTCGCGCCGAGGGCTGGGCCGGCGCGCTCGGCCGCGGCGAGGTGCGCCCGTCGCGCTCGACGATCGGCGGCGGAAGCCTGCCGGAGGAGACGCTGCCGAGCTGGGCGCTGGCCCTTGCGTCCGCCCGCCCGAACGAGGCGGCGGCCGCGCTGCGCCGCGCCGCACCGCCGGTGATCGCCCGGGTCGAGGACGATCGGCTGGTGCTCGACCCGCGCACCGTGCTGCCCGATCAGGACGAACAACTCGTGGAAATCCTGCGCGGCCTGCCGCCGGTTTGAGGCCGCCGCCCGGAGGCGCATCGTGCGAGACGACCTCGACCGAATCCTGCGCCAGCAGGGCTACGACGCGCTCGTCGTCGTCGGCCCGGCTTCGCACAACCCGGACATGACGTACTTCACCGGGTCGATCCACCTGAGCGACGGGATCCTGGTCAAGCCGGTGGGCCGGCCGCCGGTGCTGTACTGCGCCTCGATGGAGCGCGAGGAGGCGGCGTCGAGCGGCCTGCGGACCGAGGTGCTCGACGTGCTGCGGTTCTTCCGCGAGGCGGGGGGTGAGGCGCTCGAGGCCGAGGCGCGCATGCTGGCACACGCGCTGTCGGGCAACGGCGTGCGCGGCCGGGTCGCCTACGCCGGCCGCAAGGACGTCGGTCAGGCGCTGGAGGCGGCGCGCCTGTGCGAGGCCAGGGTCCCCGGCCTGCAACTCGTCGGCCGCGAGCGCTGGTCGTCACCGTTGCTACGGACTCGCGCCACGAAAGATCCCAGCGAGATCGAGCGGATCCGGCAGACCGGGCGGACGACGGTCGAGGTCGTCGGCCGGGTGGCGGAGTTGCTGACGTCGTGCGCCGCGCCGCGCGGCTTCCTGGTCGGGCGCGACGGCCAGCCGCTGACGGTCGGCGCGGTCAAGCGGCGGATCCGTCTGTGGCTGGCCGAGCTGGGCGCGGAGGATCCGGAGGGGACGATTTTCGCCGTCGGCCGCGACGCCGGGATCCCCCACAGCGCCGGCCGCGACGACCAGCCGATCCCCGTCGGCCGATCGATCGTCTTCGACATCTTCCCGCGCGGCGCCGGCGGCGGCTACTTCTACGATTTCACCCGCACCTGGTGCCTCGGGCATGCGCCGGTCGAGGTCGAGGCGGCGTACGCTCAGGTGATGGAGGTGTATCGGGACTGCTCCCGGCGCTACGTGGCGGGCGCCGTCGGGCGCGACATCCAACAATTCGCTTGCGAGCGATTCGAGGCGATGGGCCATCCGACCCAGCTCAGCCAGCCTTCGGGCACCGACGGCTACGTCCACGGCATCGGCCACGGGCTAGGGCTCGACGTCCACGAGCCGCCGGCCTTCAGCCTGGCGCGGCCTCCGGAGACGCTCGCCGCCGGACACGTGGTGACCCTCGAGCCCGGGCTATACTATCCGGAGCGCGGCTTCGGCGTTCGCCTCGAGGACACCTTCCTCGTGCTACGCGACGGGCCGCCGGAGGTCCTGGCGGAGTACCCGATGGACCTCGTTCTCCCGCTGCGCCGGAGCCCACGTGGCCAAGCGACCCGCCGTCCGACCCAGCGCCGCTCCACGGCCCGCCCGCCCGTCGGCGCCCGGCGCCGGAAAGACCGACCGGGCGCGCGCCGCCGCGCCTGAGCGGCGCGCGTCGCCTTCGACCGGGACGCGGCTTCTCGGGATCGAGACCTCGTGCGATGAGACGGCGGCGGCCGTCGTCGAGGACGGCCGCCACATCGTCTCCAACGTCGTCGCCACCCAGGTCGGCGTGCACGCCAAGTACGGCGGGGTCTTCCCGGAGATCGCCTCGCGCATCCACATCGAAGCCATCCTGCCCGTGGTGCAAGAGGCGCTGGCGCAGGCGCACGTCGGGCTCGAGGCGATCGACGCCATCGCCGTGACGCGCGGCCCCGGCCTGGCCGGGTCACTCGTCGTCGGACTGAACTTCGCCAAAGGCCTGGCCCTCTCCCGCGGGTTGCCGCTGCTCGGGGTGAACCACCTCGAAGCGCACCTGTACTCGATCTGGCTGGTGGAGGGGCAAGACGAGCCGGAGTTCCCGATGCTCGGGCTGATCGTCTCCGGCGGACACACCGAACTGGTGCTGATGCGCGAGCACCTTGCCTACGAGCGACTCGGGGGGACGCTCGACGACGCCGCCGGCGAGGCCTTCGACAAGGTGGCGCGCCTGCTGGGTCTGGGTTATCCGGGCGGTCCGGCGATTCAGCAGGAAGCGCGCCAGGGCAATCCGGCGGCGTTCAAGTTCCCGCGCGCCTGGCTGGAAGGGACGTGGGATTTCTCCTTCAGCGGTCTGAAGACGGCCGTGCTCCGCGAAGTGCGCGCCCGCCAGCCGAAGGTCCAGGCCGGGATCGAGCCGCCGGCGCCGGGTCTTCCGGTGGCCGACCTGGCGGCCTCGTTCCAGGCGGCGGTGGTCGAGGTGCTGGTCGAGAAGACGGTGGCAGCGGCCGAGGCCTACGGGGCGCGGTCGATCCTGGTCGCCGGCGGCGTTTCGGCCAACCAGGCGCTGCGCGAGCGTTTCGCCGAGCGCAGTCCGGTGCCGACTCGCGTCCCGCCGCTCTTCCTGTGCACCGACAACGCGGCGATGATCGCCGCCGTCGGGCACGTGCGCTACCTGGCAGGCCAGCGCGACGCGCTCGACATCGATGCCCTGCCGGGGTGGAAGCTCAGCGAGTAGAGCCGGAAGCGCCTCCCGACAGCCAGGCGACTCTCACTTGTCGGCCGACGGCAGCGGCGGCGGCCAGGCGTTCCCGGGCGGTCGTCGATCCGGCGCCGGCGCCTCGGGTTCGCCTTCCGGGGCCGAGCGCGCCCAGCGATCGATCTTCTGCTGCAGACGATCGGCGTCCTCCGGTCGGGCGGCGGCCTCGCCGGCGCCCCGCCGTTTGCGCAGCCGACCTTCGAGGACCATCGTCATCCCCTTGCGCAGCATCAGGCTGTTGGTCGGAGCCGGGAGCGGATTGCCCTCAGGCGGGCGCTCGGGAACGGGGCGATCCTTGCGACCGTTCCCGCCGGGGATGACGGCGGGGGCCAGATCGGCCGCTTCCGGCGCCGACTCGGCCGGCGTGGCCGCCACCGGATCGGAGGCGGCGAGGCCCGGCGGTGCCTCGGCGGGAAGATCGATGTCGAGCAGGTTCGCCAGCGACGTCAACTCGATCGACAGGCCGCGCAGAATCGACTGCGCGTCGCCGTCCGTCTCGCGCCTCGTCAGCCAGCCGAGGCCCCGGCGCAGATTGAGCAGGATCTGATGCGTCAACGTACCGGCGGCGGCCGCTCCTCCGTCCGGCTCGCGCAGCACGATCACCTCCCGCGTCCCCTCGTCCCCGATCGTCAGTTCGATGCGCTGGAGGTCGAGACGGCGGCCGTCGACCTCGGTCTCGCCGCGCCGCTCGCCATCGACGACCGGGATGCGCTCGATGACGGCGCGCAGCGCCTGCGGCCCTCCAGCCAGGACCTTCTCCAGGATGGCCTCGGCGCGAGGGTTGATCAGGTCGACACGGCCGGCGGCATCGAGCACGACGACGCCCACTGGCAAGCAGGCCAGCAGGCGAATCAGGAACTCCTGGGTCCGCTTGACCTGGCGGATGCGGCCGGTGAGCTCCTCCTCCAGAAGGTCGCCGCGCCGGCGCTGGACTTCGCCCATGCGCTGGTTGGCGAGCAGCGCCCGGCGGAACTCGACCGCCCGGGCGACGACGTTGTCGAAGACCGTCAGATGGTCGAAGGGCTTCGTCAAGTAGGCGAAGGCGCCGTGGTTGAGCGCGCCGACGGCATTGTCGAGCGTGGCCGAGGCGGTGACGACGACGACCTGGGCATGCGGGTCGAGGGCCTTCATCTTCTGGAGCAGCTCGAGCCCGGTGACGTCGGGCATGTAGATGTCGGTGACGAGCAAGTCGTAGCGCTTCTGTTCGAGGCGGGCGACGGCGTCCTGGCCGTTTTCGGCCCGCTCGACTTCCAGGCCGAGCTTCTCCAGCCGGCGCGCCATCAGGTCGCGCAGCGGTGCCTCGTCGTCACACACCAGCGCTTTCAGGTTGGCCATCGCTCCCTCACGGCCAGAACTCGATCACGAACGGATGCCAGGTGGCATTGCCCCCGGTGTTGTCGCGGGTCAGAGTCAATTGCGTGGCCGACGGCAGCGTGTGCCGCCCCTGGGCCACTCCGATGACGGGCGATACGGTGTAGTCGGACCGCCCGAAGAGCTGGCCGCCGGTCCACTGCCCGCCGGAGAGCACGACGGCGCGCGACGGGTCGACGGAGGCGATGCCGACGCTCGTCGACGACACACCGTCGGCCATCGCCGCCGTCACCGCCTGAACCGTCGACGAGTCGGTGAAGGTGATGCGTTCCCAGGCGATGTCGTCGATCTGGGTCGTGGCGGCGCCGCGCGAGAAGAGCAGCGACGTGCCGCTGTCGATCTGGCCGTCGAGAAGGTAGGCGGCCATCGTGTCCGAACCGGCGATGCGGTAGGAGTAGAGCAGAAAGGTCTTGCCGGTGTCGACCGCCGGCAGTCCGCTGACGGCCAGGGTCGTGCCGGTCATCGGACCGGTCGTCCCGCGCGTCACCGAGGCGGCGGTGAACTCGACGACCTGCAGGGCGAACTCGCTTCCGCCGGCGGCGCACGTCCCATAGCCGCTCTGGCGGATCTCCACATTGGTCGTGCTCGTCAAACGCGTCGTCTTGGCGTCGTTGGCGTCGAAGAACGATCCCGCCTGGCGTTGGCTGACGAGCAGGAAGGTCCGGCTCATATCGGCCACGGGGTTGATGGTGACGTTCGTGATGTCCTGGTTCAAGTCCCCATCGATGTTGCAGGTCGGCGTCAGATGCTGGACGGCGACGCCGGAGGCGAAGGAGGCGGTCTGCCAGGCGATGTTGACGTCGCCGGTCGTGCCGAACCGGTCGCAGGTGATGGTCGAGTCGTCCGTCAGGTAGCAGCGGACGTTGCCCGAATTGGGGAGCACGGTGTCGGAAGTGGCCTGGAATGTCAGCAGCGTTCGCGACGTGTCGGCCAGCGCCGGCGAGATCGGGCAGGTGGTGCTCGTGCCGCCGTCGGCGATCAGGCACGTCCCACGCTGTACGGTGACGTTCGGTGTAGCCGTCGGACTTGGCGTCGGCGTGAAGGTGGGAGTGTTGGTCGGAGTCGGCGTGAAAGTCGGCGTCGCCGATGGCGTCGGGGTGAAGGTGGGGGTGTTGGTGGGGGTCGCCGTCGGGGCGGGAATGGCTTCGTCGGCGCCGATGTCCCAGGCGCTTCCCTGGGGCCGCGAGTCCTTGTCGATGTCGTCGGTGAACCCGGCGAGCGTCGTCCCGGCGTCGACGGCATCGGCGCCCGGGAGCAGGTGGAAGTCCTCCGATCCGGCGACGAGCGAGACGAACTGGTTGGCGGCGAGGCGATTGGTCAGCGAACCCGTTCCGCCGGCCGAGGCGTCGGACGACAGGTTGTAGGACTGCGAGCCGGACGGCAGGTAGAAATCCTGGATGGCATTGCCCATGGCGATGGTGTTGCGCGCCGTGATGGGCGTGCCGTTGTCCTCGTGCAGGCCGTACTGGTTGCCGTAGACGGTGCAGTTCTCGACGGTCAGCGAGTCAGTGATCTCGTCGCCGAGGATCCCGAACCGGTCGCCGTCGTAGACCAGGCAGTTGCGAATGATCGCCGAGCGGCCGCCGCTGCCCGACATGCGGATGCCGCTGACGGAGAACGAGGCGTCGTCGAAGTCGTGGACCATGACGTGGCTGATCAACACATTGGCGGCCCGGATCTCGATTGCGGCGGAGGCGCTCGCGCCCCGATGGCGGGTGAACTCGAACCATTCCAGACGGGTGTAGTCATCCTCGAGCACGATGTACCGCGTGGTGCTGTCGAGGCCGTCGAGCACGACGCCCGTCCCGGCCGTGCCGTCGTGGCGCTGCGAGCCGGCGACCGTCAGATGCATGTAGTACGCGGCGCTGGTCGTCGAACCGTCGATCCACACCCCTTCGGTGAAGGCACCGTCGTTGTAGGCGACGCCGACCTCGGTGCGGCCTTCGGCGACCAGGTTGCCCTGCCGATCGGTCTCCCACGCCTGGAGAGTGTTGTAGGCCCGGGTGATGGCGTACGGCTCGGCGGCGTGGGTCGAGACGGCCGCCGACTGGACAGAGACCTGTGTCGCCGAGTCGCGCGACAGGATGTAGAAGGTCTCGCCTCCGACGACGAGGCGGTCTCCGACGCCGACGTTGATCGGCAGGCTGGCGCCGCTGCCGAAGGTCATCGTGGTCGAGCCGGCCAGGATCGTGGCGTCGCCGATGCCGTACAGCGTACCGGTATTCGTTCCGATCGAGCGGTAGTTCGTGCCCGGCAGGAACGCGCTCGTCGGGGTGGATGTCGGCGTGTTCGACGGCGTCGGGGTGTCCGACGGGGTCGGGGTCCACGTGAAGGTGGGTGTGGCGGTGTAGGTCGACGTCCACGTTGGCGTGAAGGTCGCCGTCGGCTGCGGAGGCGGCGTGTTCGTCGGGCCGCCGCCGGTGGTCGGCGTTCGGGTCGGAGTGTTGGTCGGGCCGCCGCCCGTGGTCGGCGTTCGGGTGGGCGTGCGCGTCGGAGTACGCGTCGGCGTCCGCGTCGGCGTCGCCGTCGGGCTGGCGGTCCATGTCGGGGTGCGGGTGGCGGTCGGCGACGGCGTCGCGGTGAGGGTCGGCGTGCGAGTCGAGGTGGCCGTCGGGGTGAAGGTCGCGGTCCACGTCGGAGTCGACGAGGGGGTTCGAGTCCTCGTGGGTGTGGAGGATGCGAGGCGCGCCGTCGGCGACGCCGTGGCGCTCGGCCCGGGCGAGGTCGTCGCCGTGGCGGAGGCCGCAGGGCTCGTCGGGGCCGGCGGCCGAGGCGTGCCGGTCGGCTCCGGCGTCCACCAGAACCAGCCGACGACGGTGCCGCCGGCGCTCAGGTCGATCGCCACCGGCTTCCGGCCGGTATCGTCCTCGATCTCTTCGAGGATGGCCGGATCGACCGGGCGGAAGCCGAGGATCGGCCACGGCCCGTAGTCGGCGCGCAACAGCGAGCTGGTATCGGCCATGGCGGCCGAGCTGGTGCCGAGGAGCGACAGCCAGCCGCAGCCGAAGAACAGCAGCAGGAGAAGCAGGAGCAGGACCAGCCACTCGAGCAGGCTGCGCCGTCGGCGTCGGCCCGCCGGAGCGGGCGGGTCGGTCGTGGGCAGCGGGCGCTCGAGCGTTTCTTCCATCTCGCTACCCAGCCGCCCGCTCGCCGGGCGCGCGCAGCGGCAGGCGCACGGTGAAGGTCGTGCCGCGCCCGACCTGGCTGCGAACGTCGATCTGACCCTGATGCGTGGCGACGATGCCGTAACTGACCGACAGGCCGAGGCCCGTCCCTTCGCCGGCCGGCTTGGTGGTGAAGAACGGATCGAAGATGCGGCCCAGGTTCTTCTCCGGAATGCCGACCCCGGTGTCGCTGACGGCGATCTCGACCCACGGCGGCGCCTCACGCACGTCGAGGGTCAGGCGCCCGCCCTTGGGCATGGCCTGGACGCCGTTCTGAATCAGGTTGATCAGCACCTGCTCGATCTGCTGCGCGTCGTAGAGCGTCATCACCGGGCGGGCGGAGGGGTCGAACTCGACCCTGACGTTGGCCTTGCGCGCCAGGTAGTCGTTGAGGCGGATCGCGGTGCGGACGGTGTCCCACACGTTCTGGTAGCGCTTCTCGGGGTTCGACTGACGGGCGAACTTGAGTAGGTCGGTGACGATGCCGCTGGCGCGGACCGCGTTCTCGCGGATCTGCGCCAGCGCCGTGGCGAACGGCGAGTCGCGCCCGGCGTTTTCCTGGAGCTCCTCGGTCAGGCCGGTGATGACGGCCAGCGGGTTCTTGACGTCGTGGACGATGCCGGCCGTCAGCTGGCCGACGGCGGCCAGCTTCTCCGATTGCAGCAGCTGCTGCTGCGCCTGCTGCAGGCGCAGGTTGGCCTGGGCCAGCTCCTCGCTGCGACGCACCGCCTCGGCGTGGAGCCGCGCCGCCTGCGCCGTGCGCCGCCGCAGGCGGAAGGTCATCAGGTCGAAGACGGCCGCCATCTGGCCGACCTCGTCGCGGCCGCGAATCCCGGTGCGCTGGTCGAGGTCGCCGGCGGCGACGGCCAACGACACGTCGCGCATGCGCACGATCGGGCGGGCGATGCGCGAGGCGAGCACGAGCCCGGTGACGATCACCGCCAGCGTGCCGGCGGTGAAAATCAGGATGAAGACGTTGCGGCTGACGGACTCGGTGGCGACGATGAAGTTGGAGGGCAACACGACTCCCAGCACGCCGACCGGCTGTTGGCGGACCTCGAGCGGCGCGTAGTGGATCTGGTACGGCCGCCTGTACAACTCGAGTTCGACGGCCTTGCCCGGGTCGAGGTAGGCCACGTCGTACGGCGCCAGCCCGAGGATTTCGTAACCCTCCTCCGGCTCGGCGAGGGTCGTCGTCATCAGCGCGCCGCTCGGGTCGAGGACGATGACGTCGGCCAGCACCTGGGCCTTGATGTCGGCCGCCAGGCTCTCGAGGCGCGTGCCGATCATCAGCGCCCCGAGCACCTGGCCCGATCCGCCGCGCACCGGCCCGACCGTCACCAGGTACGGGCCGTAGATCGTCGTGACGAGGCCGGCGTATTTGTCGCCCAGCGCGTCCTCCTGCCCGGCCAGGACGCGCCGCACGAGCTCGAAGCCGGTCAGATCGGCGCCGCGCGAGACGAGGTATTCAGAGGTCGCCTGATCCAGAATCAGGCTGAGCAGCTCACGGCCTTCGTTCGAAACCGCGGTCAGCGACTGAACCCCGTCGTTGACGACGAGCGGGAAGAGCGCCTCCTGGAGGGCGGCCGCGTCGCCGTCGGCCAGCGCCTGCCCGACGCCCTGGGTGTAGCTCAACAACCGCAACTCCTCGAGATGCGCCCGCTCGCGCCGGACGACGCTGTCGGCCGCGACGCGGCTGGCCTCCAGGAGTTGATTGGCGAAGCGCTCGCGCAGCGTGGAGGCGACCAGGCGGGTGATGACGAACATGCCGATCATCGCCGTCGTCAGCGTCAGGACAACGTACGGGACGACCAGCTTGGCGCGCAGCGACGACAGCCGCCCCAGCAGACCCTTGGCGGAGCCGCGCAGCGGCGCGCCGCCGTCTCCCGGCGCCGCGTTGCCTTCGGCCCAGATCTCCATCGGCGGATCGAGTGTCGCCATCCCGTCTTCCAATCGGGCGAGGCCGCCTCCGTCCCTCGATGGAGGCGACCGTCCTTCCTTCGAACGACCCGCCTTTAATGTAGGCGCTACCCCTGGCGGACGACCCTACAGTCCCCCTACACGGTGCTCCCGCAGCGCGCGATCCCGGGGTGACCCGAGTACCGCACCCGGCCCGCACGGCGCCGCCGCGCTGCGGGGCGGCCGTGCTTGCAATCTGGACGGGGGCGGTTAGACTTCCTGCGCCTGCCCTGCGCCAGCCCGAGGACTCGCCCGGGCCGCGGCGCGGGGCCGCGCTCGACTCCGCCTCAGCCACGAGACCCGCCGGACACGTCGCTCGATGCCGCCTTCGCCGGCGCCCCTCCCGGTCGAGTTACCCCGTTTCCGGCCGTTCCACGCCCGCCAGTCGGAGGCGGGCGCCCTCCAGGCGGCGCTGGCCTACCTTGACGTCCGCGCCCCGCACAGCGGCCAGCCCTACAGCGAAGCGATGCTCTTCGGCCTCGGGGGTGGAATCGGCTTCAGTTACTTCGTCTTCGAGTACAAGTCGGCGCGTATCAAGACGTTGACCCTCGGGACGCGCATCACGACGCTGGAGGAATCCTCACGGCCGCAATTCCTCCAGACGATCTGCGAGCGGATCGGGGTGCCGCTGCGGGTTGTCCAGTCGACGAGCGCCGCCCTCGCCAACCGCGCCGTTCGCCAGGCGCTGGCCGAGGGCACGCCGGCGATCGTCTGGGTCGACCTGAGCGGGCCGCCCTATTACTTCTCGCCCACGGCCGAGTACGCCGCGGCGGTGGTCTACGGATGGACCGATGACCGGGTATGGCTGGCCGGGCGGTCGCGGCGACCGTTGCCGATGCGAGGCAAGGCCTTCGAGAAGGCCCGCAGCTCGATCGGCGTCCCCAAGGCGCGGGCGGTCATCGTCGAGCGACCGGTGGCCGCCCCGCCGCTCGGGCCGGCCATCCTGCAGGCGGTGCGCGAAACGCGCGACCAGATGGCGCGGGGCATCGACGTCGGCCCGTTCCGCGGCAACTTCGGGCTGGCGGCGCTTGAGAAGTGGGCCGGGCTGCTGACCGACGACCGGGACCGCAAGGGTTGGCCGCGTTTCTTCCCTCCCGGCCGCGACCTGCTGTCGGCGCTGCTGACGGTCTACGTCCAGATCGAGCTGCGCGGCCGAGGCGGCGGAGCGTTCCGAAGCCTGTACGCGGACTTCCTGGAGGAAGCGGCCGAGGTCGCCCGGCGGCGACGGCTCAAGGAGGCAGCCGTGCCGTTCCGCCTGGCGGCGCGTGCCTGGCACAACCTGGCCGTGGCGGCCCTCCCCAAGGCGGTGCCGGCGCTGGCCGAGCTTCGCTCGTTGACGGCCGCCCACGAGGCCGCGCTGGCGCGCGGCGGTGCCCAGGGGGTGGAGCGCGCGACCGAGATCCGCAATCAGATCCGCCTCGCCCGCCGCGCCCTCGAGGAGTCGTTCCCCCTCACTCCGCCGGCCGCGCTCGACCTGCTCGCCGACCTGCGCCGGCGCGTGCAGCAGATCCACGCCCTCGAGTCGGCCGCGCTCCAGGCGCTGCGGGCGGCGCTGCGTTAGACCCCGGGCCGGACCGGCGGATCGGAGACCCGCGGATGAGTTTCGCCGCGGGAAGAGAGGCGGCCGTCTGGACGCCTCGGCCACGGCCTGGCAATCGGTCCACGTCGGTCGTCGGCGAGCGCCCTGGCCAGGGCGGGGCCTAAGAGCTTGCGGAAGAACGTGTTCGCGACCTCACCCCCTCGCCCCCTCTCCGCGGGGAGCATGCGGGTAGGCCATGGATCGTAGCGGAGAGGGGGAATAAGATCTGGGGGTGGGGGGAGGGGAGGGGGTAGGACGATGACGCGGCGTTTTTCTGCGGCCTGCTATTGGGCCCGTTCGTACACGCGGTCGATCTCCTCCAGGAACAGGCGCGCCAGGGCCGGATCGTGGAGCACGACGAGATTCTCGTCGTTGAGGGTCTCGGCGTTGCGGCTGAAGTTGTACGAACCCGTTACCACGACGCCGGCGTCGATCACGATCACCTTGTGGTGCATGTGGTCGGGGTTGCCGTCGAGGCGCACGTCGAGCCCGGCCGCCCGCAGCGCCTCCCATTGCGAGGCCAGGTTGGCGGCCTGCCCGGCGTCGAGAACGCCCCGCACGGCGACGCCTTCCTGGCTGCGTTCGATCATCGCCTGCGCCAGCTCGGCCGAGGTGAAGGCGAATGCCAGGAAGTCGATGCGCTGCCTGGCATCGCCGACCAGCGTCACCAGCCGCTCCAGCGGCCGGTCGTCCGGGGCGAAGTAGACTTCGACCGTCGTCCCGTCGCCGAGCTCGAGGCGTCGTCCCTCGCTCGGGAGCGAGAACGCGCCGAAGGCCTCGCCCTGGAACATCTCATCGAATTCCTGACGGTACGCCTCGGCCAGGTCGGCCCCAACCAGTCGCAGCAGGTTGTTGTCGTTGAAGTACGCGTCGCCGACGGTGTAGTTCATCGACCCGGTCCACACTTCGCTTCCGTCGATGACAGTGAACTTGTCGTGCATCAAGGCGTCGCCCCCGTCCCCGACGACCGGCACGCCGGCCGCCAGCAATGCGTGGATCGCCGGTTCGTCGAGGTTGTCGCTCTCCACGACGAGCCGCACGGCGACGCCTCGCCGGTGCGCCGCCAGCAGCGCCTCGCGCACCCGGTCGAGGTCGAGCCGGTAGATCGCCATGTCCACCGAGCGCTGGGCGGCGTCGATCGCCCGCGCCAGCGCCTCCGCCGGCCCGCCGCGCAGCGCTGGTAAACCGTCCAGGTTCGGCCGGGTGAAGTAGGCCTCGATCTCGCCCGAGGCCCGCCCCGAGGCGGCCGGTGCCTGGGCCGGCGAAGTCCGAAGGAATCCGACGAACAGGAGAACGAGGAGAGCGGCGAAGAAGGCGCCGCGCGCCCGGACGGTCACGCCCCCTCGACCGGGATGCACCATAGCTCGGGCGGTTCCAGGTCGAGGTAGAACTCGATCGCCTCGAGCTTGTCGCGCCGCTCGGCTTCGATGGTGATCACGACGAACCGGGCCAGCGCGTCGATCTCGTGCGGCAGGACGGAGACGCCGCGCAGCGGCCCGGCCGGGCCCGGGCGGAGGTCGGGCGGCTGCCGCAGCAGGCGCGCGCCCCACGCCACGGCCTGCTCGACGCCGGTCGAGAACGCCGGCAGGACGAAACGCACTGGCCCGGCCCAGCGTGCGTCGGGCGGCGAGTCCGCGCCGTAGGACTCGCGCCGGGTGAAGCGGACGTGGCCCGCCGCCACCCAGAACGGGATTCGCTCCGCCGATTCGGGGCCGGCGGCGAAATGCACCGTGATCGGTCGCAGCCCGGCACCCTCGTCGAGCAACAGGCCCTGCTCGCAGGTGGCGCAGGACCAGGCCACCTCGTCTGGTTCGGCCGGCACCGGCGTCTTGCAGCGCATGCACTCCAGCGGGACGAGCGTCGGCCGATCGCTCATGGACGCTTCGACCCGGCCAGCTCACCCGAAAGCTCCGACCAGACGCGCAGCGGGTCGCCCAGCGACGGCGTCGCCCTGCGTTTGCGGCGGAAACTCAGGCGATGCTCGAGCAGTTCCCCGAAACGGAAGCGGCGATAGGCGGTCAGCATCAGGAATCCGCCCACGGCGACCGGCACGCACAGCAGCGCCGCCGAGTCCGAGTCGTCGGAGCCGGCGACGATCTGCACCGCCAGGGCCGTGCCGTCGACCAGGATCAGCGACGCGAGAGCGAAGCCCGCCACGAGGGCGGCGGCGCGGAACCAGACGTTGCCGGGCGCTTTGCCGTACAGCACCTTGCCGCTCGCCCCGTCGACGACCACCTGGTAGGCGCGTTGGCGAAACGTGTAGCGCGCCACCCACAGCGGGTAATAGACGAGTGCCCTCCGCTGGCCGATACGCCGGATCTGTTCCGAGGCGATCACATCGAGATTTGCCTCGCGGCGCACATCGTTGTCGATGGCGGCCGCCGACTCGGCCCAGGCCTCGGCCGCCGACGTCACCGGCTCGAAGACCATCCCGTCGGCGTGCAGCGCCTCGGGGTCGAACGCCTCCAGCGCCTGGCCGGCGAGCGAGACGTCCTCGACCCCGAACTCGTGGACGTCGCACGCCGCCCGGTTCCAGTTGCGCGCCCCGACCAGGCGCACCTCGCGCGGTTCCAGGCGGCGGTTCTTGCCGCTGCCGACGCTCTTCTTTCCGAAGAGCCAGGCCGCGACATCGGCCCACTCCGACCACAACGGAAGGTAGACGACGAACAACTCGCTGAAAACCGCCCGCTCGGCCAGGCCGGGGGCGCGGTCCAGGCCGCGCAGGTAGCCGCGCGCCGCGCGCAGCGCCTGCTGGCGGTCGAGGCGGCGCGGCACCTGGTAGCGCCGCACGCCGCGGTCGCCGCGCACGAGCGAGCGCAGGCCGCAGAACGGGCAGCAGATCACGCGCACGCCCTCCGGGATCTGCAGCCGGCCCTGGCAGTTGGGGCAGGCCAGCCCGACGGCCGGCCGGGTGTCCTCGCGCTGCGTCGGCGCCGCGGCCATCGTCAGACCCGAGCCGCGACCCAGACCGCGGCGCCGAACAGCAGCGGCGCGGCGATGAGGCCGAGGCCGAAACACGCCGCGCTCCCGAGGACCAGACCCTCGCCGGGCAGGAGCAGCGCTCCACCCACCGGGAGCGTCGCCAGACACAGGAAGACCGCCGCCGCGATCACCGCCACGGTACGGTACGGCGCCTCGGCCTTGGCCGGATACAGATTGGCGAACACCTTGCCGGAAACGGCCTCGACGACGGCGACGTAGCTGACGCCGCCGAAGTCGTAGCGGAAGGTGAAGAGTGGCACGTGCACCAGCGAAACCTCGCGCACCTGTGGTCGCTCGAGGCCGATCCAGCGCAGCGCCGCCTCCAACGCCACGGTCGGGGCCACGGCCTGCGAGTCGAGTGAGCTCTCGTAGCGCACCAGGTCGCCGGCCGGCAGCGGAAGGTTCTTGAGCACGGTCACCGACGTCGCCGCCGCCGGCTCGAGGCGCATCCGCTCCGCCCCCGGATCGCCGAGTTTGAGCAGCCACAGCGGGAAGTAGCCGAAGGCCACCTCCCGGAGGTTCGATCTGACATCGAGGTCCTTGACCGTCTCGTTGCCCGCCATCCAGCGCCGCAGGGCGGCCCGCGCCTCGGATTCGTCGAGCGTCGGCCGCAGCGACCAGTGAAAGACGACCTGCGACGCGTCGAGGTAGACGGCCGAGGCGCAGTACGGGCACGTCAGGAAGCGTTGCCCCTCGTCCGGGTGGAGAACTCCGCCGCACTGCGGGCAGTGGACGTCGGCCGCCGCCATGGTCGGCGATTATATGTCGGCGCGTCGGCAGCCGTGGCGCCGCCCCCGGAACCCGCCCCGTCGAATGGCCGGTGACCTTCCGCAGCCCGCCGGATGATGCCCGGCACGTCCCGCCAGGCCACCCCGCGGGCTATCTTTAGGCCGACCTAAACAGCGTGAGACCGAGATGACCGATGTCATCGGACCGGGCCCCGAGATGTACCTCAAGTCGCTCTTCGAGCTCTCGTCGGACGGGGACCGGGTGCAGTTGGCGGCGGTCGCGGCGAGGCTGGGCGTCAGTCCGGTTTCCGCCAACGAAGCCATTCACCGTCTGGCGGGCCGTGAGCTCGTCGATTACCGCCGCTATTACGGCGTTCGCCTGACGGCGACCGGGGCCAGGGTGGCCCGCGGGTTGATTCGCCGCCATCGGTTGTGGGAGTGCTTTCTCGAGGCCGAACTCGGATTGCCGTGGGAGGCGGTCCACGATCTGGCCTGCCAACTCGAGCACGCCGCGCCCGACGCGGTCACCGAGGCGCTCGCCGAGCGCCTCGGCCACCCGCGATCCTGCCCGCACGGCAACCCGATCCCCGCGGACCAGTCCCGCGCCAAGGCCGACGTCGGCGGGTTCGAGGGGACGGTGACGCTAAGAGACATGGGCGAGGGGGAGACGGGGGAACTCGTCGCGGTTCATCCCGAGACGCGATCCGCGCTGGCGGCGCTGGCGCGCGAAGGGCTGCGCCCCGGCACGGCCTTCGTCGTCGAGCGTGTCGGCCCCGACGGCGTCGTCCTGCGGCTCGGCCGCGGGTGGACGTCGCTGCCCCGCGACGTCGTCTCGCGGATGCATGTGCGCCGTGCGACGAGCGCGGCGCGGGCCACTCCCGGTTCCCGGCGATGAACTGCCACGGCGCCTCGCCTTCCGGTTCGGGCGGATCGGCGACGATCGCCCTGGTCGGCCATTCGAACGTCGGCAAGTCGGCGCTGTTCCATCGCCTGACCGGCACCTACGTCAACGTCTCGAACTACCCCGGGACGACGGTCGAAGTCGCTCGCGCGCCGGCGCGCGGTCTGCCCGGCGCGGTCATCGTCGACACGCCGGGCATCGTCACCCTGCCGTCGGGGTCGGAAGACGAGCAGTTGACGTCGCGCCTGCTGCTCCAGCGCGACGTCACGGCGATCGTGCAGGTCGGCGACGCCAAGAACCTGCGCCGGACTCTCCTGCTCACGGTGCAGCTGGCGGAGCTGGGCCTGCCGATGGTCCTGACGCTCAACATGGCGGACGAGGCGAGGCGCCAGGGCGTGCGCGTCGACGCCGCACGGCTGGCGGCGCGGCTCGGCGTGCCCGTCGTCCCGACCGTGGCGGTGGAGGGCGACGGTGTCGACGACCTGCGCTCGGCCATCGCCTCGGCGGCGCCGTCGCTCCTGCGCCTCGAGTACCCGGCGGTCATCGAATCAGCCATCCGCCGATCGAGCGAGAGTTTGCCTCCGGCGGCGATCCAGGCGCGTGCGCTCGCCCTCCTGTGGCTGCTGGAGGATGCGGCGAGCGAGGCCTGGATCGCCGAGCGCGTTTCCCCGGACCTCCTCGCCGACCTGCGGCAGCAGCGCGCCGATACCCAGCGCGCACTCGCGGCGCCGATCTCCGAGGTCGTTCACCGAGCCCGCCTGGAGCGGGTCGAGGCGCTCCTGCGGGCGGTCGTCGCCGAATCGGGCGGCGAAGCGAGCGGTTGGGCGGCCCGTCTGGGGCGCCTGGCCATCCACCCGGTATGGGGCCTCCCGATCCTGCTGGCCGTCCTCGCCGGGTTGTACCTGTTCGTGGGAGTCTTCGGTGCGCAGACGGTCGTCGGCTGGCTCGAGGGGCGATTCTTCGGCGAGGTGCTCAACCCGCGGATCGTCGGCCTGGTGACCAGGATCTCGCCGGCGCCGTTGCTGACCGAACTCCTCGTCGGCGAGTACGGCCTGTGGACGATGGGCATGACCTACGCGCTGGCGCTCATCCTGCCCATCGTCACCACGTTTTTCCTGGCCTTCGGCGTGCTGGAGGACTCCGGTTACCTGCCCCGCCTGGCGGTGCTCACCCACCGGGTCTTCCGCCTGATGGGCCTGAACGGGAAGGCCGTCCTGCCGATGATCCTCGGCCTGGGCTGTGTCACGACGGCCACCGTCACGACGCGCATCCTCGAGACACGCCGTGACCGCCTGCTGGCGACGCTCCTCCTGGCGCTGGCCGTGCCGTGCTCGGCCCAGCTCGGCGTCGTGATGGGAATGCTCGCCGGGGTCTCTTTCTCGGCGACGCTCGTCTGGTCGGGCGTCGTCCTGGCGGTGCTGCTGGCGGTCGGCTGGCTGGCGGCGCAGGTCGTGCCGGGGGAGGCTTCGACGCTGCTCGTCGAGGTGCCTCCACTTCGCCGACCCGTGGCGGCGAACGTCGTCGTCAAGACGGCCGCCCGGCTGGAGTGGTATCTGCGGGAAGTCGTGCCGTTCTTCCTGTTCGGTGCGCTTCTCGTCTTCGTCCTCGACCAGACCGGCCTGCTGGCGCGGCTCGTCCGGCTCGGCGAGCCCCTGGTGACCGGCTGGCTGGGTCTCCCGGCCGAGGCCGGACCGGCCTTCGTGCTCGGCTTCCTGCGGCGCGATTTCGGCGCCACCGGTCTGTTCGTGCTCGGCAGCCGCGGGCTGCTCTCGCCGCTCCAGACGGTCGTGGCGATGGTGACGATCACGCTGTTCATCCCGTGCCTGGCGGCGGTGATGATGATCGCCCGCGAGCGCGGCTGGCGCACGGCGCTGGCGATCGCGGCCCTGGTGTTCCCGCTCGCGTTCCTGGTGGGGGGCGTCGTTCGCCTGGGTCTGATTGCCCTCGGGTGGCCGGCATGATCGCCGACCGCGTCGCCTGTCCGCTCTGCGGGCTCGGCTTCGATCCGTCGGCGAAGGCCGCCTGCCAGGCCTGCCCGATCGCGCCCGGATGCGGGCTGACGTGCTGCCCGGCGTGCGGCTACTCGTGGGTCGAGCCTGGCGCCTCGCGCCTTGGGCGCTGGCTCTCCAGGCGATTGACGACGGCATCGCCGCGACCGAGCCGGCCGCGCTGCGCGGCCGAAGGAGGCCCGCCCAGGCTGTCGTTGGCCGACCTCCCGCCCCGCTCGCGGGCGCGCGTCGTCGACTGCAGGGCGGTCCCGCGGCGTCGGCTGCTCGAGCTGCGCGCCTACGGCCTGACCGACGGCGGACAGGTGGAGGTCCTCGGCCAGGTGCCGGCGACGGTCATCCGGCTCGAGCGCACCGAACTGGCGATGGAGCACGACCTGGCGGCGAAGATCTTCGTCGACCGCGTCCTGCCGGGCCATGAAAGGGGGGACTCGCCGGCGGGCCGCGGCGATCCACAGACCTCCGACGCCGGCACACCCTCGGGCGGCCTCCATTCCGGCGGTTGCTGGCTCTAGTCGGAAGGGCCTCTCCTTCGCTCCGAGCCCGCGGGGAGGGCCTTCCGATCGAACCTCAGCCGCCCGAGTGTCCCTGTAATGACAGTCTGGACAAGAGGTACTTACAGGATTTCCGGCGCATCCGGCAGCCGATCACTTCGTCCTGGGACCCCCTTCTTTTGGCGGTTGGACCAGGCGCGCCTCCCATTGGTGGCGTCCTCCCGGCAGCGAAACCCGGTGGTGGGCCCGGCGAGCGGCCCGCCACCCCCCTTGCGGCGCGAAACGAAAGGTTGGTGTACAATGCGCCCCAGAGCGTGCCCCTGGTAAGCGCGCTGAACCTGCGGATGGGAGGAGACCCATGCCAGCCAAGGCTAAGAAATCGAAGAAGAAGACCACCAAGAAGACCGTCAAGAAGACGAAGCGCACGGTGAAGCGGACGGTCAAGCGCGCGGCCAAGAAGGCGACGAAGAAGAAGGCCGTCAAGCGGACCGTCAAGAAGGCCGCCCGCAAGCCCGCCAAGCGGGCCGCCCGAAAGGCCGCCCCCAAGAAGCCTGCCGCCACGACCGGCACGATGGGTATGGCTCCGAAGCCGGCAGCCCCGATGGCCCCTGCGCCGTCGATGCCTTCGATGGGAATGCCGCCGGCCCCGATGATGGGCGCCCCCAAGAAGATCAAGGCCGAGCACACCGTGGCCGTCGGCGATTCGCTCCGCCTGATCGCCCTCAAGTATTACGGGCCCGGCGGGCAGGAGAACTGGAAAGTCATCTACGACGCCAACAAGGCCGTCATCGGCGAGAACCCGTACATCCTCAAGCCGGGACAGGTGCTCAAGGTCCCGGAGCTGTAACGCGCGCCTGCCAGTGCAAAGCCCCCCGCTCGCGGGGGGCTTTTTCTTTTCGGCCTCGTCCGCGCCCGGGCCCGCCGCCGCCCAGCGCTTGTCCTCAGCCGAAACTCGCCAGGGCGGGGACGATGCCCGGCCCGCGATACACCAGCGCCGTGTACAGTTGCACCAGGTCGGCTCCGACATCGAGCAGCTCTCGCACCTGACGCGGCTCGCCGACGCCGCCGCACGCGACGACGACGAACCGTCCTCCAGCCCAGCGGCAGACCCGCTCGACCTGTTGGCGCACGATCGGGTACAGGGGCCGTCCGCTCAGACCTCCTGCCTCCACGGCGCGCGTCGACTGCAACCCCGGCCGTGAAGTCGTCGTGTTCGCGACCACCAGCCCTTCGACGGCCCCGGAGGCCGCCGACAGCGCGTCCTCCAGCTCCGGTGGAGTCAGGTCTGGAGAGAGTTTGAGCAGCAGCGGCGGTCTCCGGCCGGGCCCCCGCTCGAGCGCCGCACGCACTCGTCCGAGCAGGTCTTCGAGGTACTGCCGCCCTTGCAGCCGCCGCAGGCCGAGGGTGTTGGGCGACGAGACGTTGAGCACCAGGTAGTCGGCCACCGCGCGGAAGGTTTCGACGAGCGACGCGTAGTCCTCGGCCGCCGCCTCGAGCGGAGTCGATGCGCCCTTCCCCAGGCTGACTCCCAGGACGACCCCGTCCGGCCGCCGCGCCTCGAGCGACCGCAACACGGCGGCCGCGCCGCGCGAGGGAAACCCCAGGCGGTTCACGAGCGCCTCGTCCTCGACGAGTCGGAACAGGCGGGGGCGCGGGTTGCCCGGCTGCGGCCGCGGCGTCACCGTGCCGACTTCGATGTGCCCGAAGCCCAGGCAGGCCAGGCCCCGCACCGCACGCCCGTCCTTGTCGTAGCCGGCGGCCAGGCCGAGGCGGTTGCGAAAGCGGAGACCGAGCAGCTCGACCGCCGGCGACGGCGGCCGGGGCTCGACGAGCCTCCGCAGCGCGGCGCGACCGACGCCGGTCGCGCCGGCCAGGCGAAGCGCCGTCAGCGTCAGAGCGTGCGCCGTCTCCGGTTCGAAGCGAAACAGGATCGGCCGAACGAGGCGGTACGGGTCCATGCGCCTCCGGCCCATGCTCAGTTGTGCCGCGTCGGGTCGGACCCCTGCCGCATGCGGTCCAGGAACTCCCGGGCGGCGCGGAGATGCCGGTCCTCGACGGTTCCGCTCCTTTCCCAGCGCGCCAGCAGTTCCTCCAGCGTGAAGACGGCGTGGAGCCTCAGGCCGGCGACCTCCAGCGCCTGGCGGGCGCCGGACTGCCGATCGATCAGGACGACCACGTCGCGCACGACGAGCCCTTCGGCGCGCAGGCGCTCCACCGCGTCGAATTTACTCCCGCCCGTCGTCGCCAGGTCGTCGAGCACGACGACCGTCTCGCCGGCGCGGTACTCACCTTCGACGCCACGGCGTCGCCCGTACTCCTTGACGTCGAGCCTCGGGTAGATCATCGATCGTCCGGAAGCGAGGGCGACCGCGGCGCCGATCGGCAGCCCGGCGTGAGGGATCGCCGCCAGCCGGTCGAAGGTCAATCCGTCGAGCAGCGATCGGTACGCGGCCGCGGCCAGACGGAGAGCCTCGGGGAACGAGGCCAGCCGGCGCAGGTCGATGTAGAACGGCGAGACGATCCCCGAGCGGAGGGTGAACTCGCCGAAGGCGACGCAGCCGATCTCGACCAGCAGGTCGGCCAGCCGACCGGGCTCGTCGGGCGGAAGTCTCGGGGCAGGCCCGGCGCGCTGCGCCGCGCGCAGTTCGTCGCGCAGGCGACGTGCCTCGCCGCCGGGATCGGCGGCGCGGGCGATCGTCCGCGAGACGGGGACGAGCAGCCCGAGGCCGTCCGGTCGGAGCCCGGCGGCTGCCGCCTCACGCAGCGAGCCACCCTGCTCGCCGACACCGGGAGCGAGAATCCACAGGTCGGGCGCCACGCGCCGGACGTCGGCCAGCACCGATGGATCGGTGGCGCCGACGACGAGGCCGAGGTTGCCCTTCGCCTCCCATCCGCTCGCCAACCGCGCCACACGCCGGTAGAACGGTTCGCCGTCCGCCAGCGGCAGCGTCTGGAGGTCGTTCGAGCCGGGGTTCGACGTCTTGCACAGCAGGAACGCGCCGCGCTCCGGATCGGCGAGGAACGGCTCGAGCGAGTCCCGGCCCAGGTAGGAGTGCAGCGTCACGGCGTCCGCGCCGAGCACGCCGAACACCGCCCGGGCGTAGGCGGCGGCGGTGCTGGCGATGTCGCCGCGTTTGGCATCGAGGATCACCGGTGCGTGGCGGCCGGCGGCGGCGATCACCTCGCGCAGCACGGTCCAGCCATCGGCGCCCAACGCTTCGAAGAACGCCGCGTTCGGCTTGAAGGCGCAGGCAACCGACGCCGTCGCCTCGATCCATCGCAGGCACCAGTCGCGGGCGACCACCGGCGCCTCCGAACCGACGATCTCCGGGTGCGGGTCGAGGCCGACGCACAGGAGCGAGTCGATCGAGCGGGCGCGGGCTTCGAGGCGGGAGAAGAAGGCCATGGCGGTTGGCGATGGATCGCTGACGACTCGTCTACGCCTTTCCGAGCACCATCGCCAGCAGCGCCATCCGGACGTACAGGCCGTACTCCATCTGGCGGAAGTACGCCGCACGCGGGTCGTCATCCACCTCCAGAGCGATCTCGCCGACACGCGGCAGCGGGTGCATGACGATCATCTGCTCCTTGGCACGCGTCATCGTTTCGGGCGTGAGGACATAGGCGCCTCGCACCCGCTCGTAGGCCTCCAGGTCTTCGAAGCGCTCCTTCTGCACGCGCGTCACATACAGCACGTCGGTGTGCGGCAGCACCGACTCGAGGTCGGCGTGCTCCTCCTGCGGCACGCCTTTGCGCCGGATCTCGTCGATCAACTCCGGCGGCATGCGCAGGATGTCGGGCGAAACGTAGTTCAGCGACACAGCGTACAGCGAGAGGAGGCGCGCCAGCGAGTGCACCGTCCGGCCGTACTTCAGGTCTCCCAGCATCGTCACCGTCAGCCCGTCGATCCGGCCGAGCTCCTCCAGGATGGTGAACAGGTCGAGCAGCGCCTGGGTCGGGTGCTCGCCGATGCCGTCGCCGGCGTTGATGATCGGCTTGCGGGCGTAGCGCGCCGCCAGGGCCGAGGCGCCGACCTCCGGATGACGCAGCACGATGACGTCGGCGTAGCACTCGAGCGTCCGCACCGTGTCGGGCAGCGATTCGCCCTTCGACACCGACGAGTAGCGCACCTCGTTGATGGGGATGACCGAGCCGCCGAGCCGCTCCATGGCCGAGGTGAAGGACGACGAGGTGCGCGTCGACGGTTCGTAGAACAGGTTGGCCAGGATTTTCCCCTTGAGCAGGTCGAACGTGCCGACCCGTTCGACCATCGCCCGCATCTCGTCGGCGACCTCGAAAATGTAGGTCAGGTCCTGCCGGGTGAACTGCGCCACCGACAGGATGTCTTTGCCGTAGAACGGCGCCTCACGCCGGTCGCCGAGCGGCAGGTGCGGGCTGACGACCCGGCGGTCGGTCGATGGTACGAACGTCGACATGGCTCCTCCTCACGATCGCGACGCGAGCCGCCGGCCTTGGCCGGCCTGGACTCGCACGTCCTGCCCGGTGCCCGGCGCGGCGAGTACGTCTCCGTCTTCGAAGGCCGGCCGGCCGCGCAGCGTCACGCGCCGGACGCGTGCCGGCAGCTTCCATCCTTCGAAGGGCGTCCAGCCGCAGCGCGAGCGCATCTCGGCGGCGCATACTTCCCAGGGCGAATGGCCGTCGACTTCGATCCACGTCTCCGGCTGCTCCGCCAGGCCGTAGATCCGCCGGGGGTTGACGTGCAGGCGCAGGATCAGGTCATCGATGGTCAGGCGGCCGTCGGCCATGGCGAGCCACAGGAGCCCGACGGCCGTTTCGAGCCCGGGGAACCCGGGCGGCGGATCCGACGAGTCCTTCTCGGCGGCGGTATGCGGCGCGTGATCCGTGGCGAAGCAGTCGACGACGTCGAGGTTCTCCCACAGCGCCTGGCGGTCGGCGGGCGTCGCCAGGCGCGGCCGGACTTCGGCGCGGCCGGTGCCGATCGCCGGCGCGTCGTCCTCGGTCAGGAAGAGATGGTGCGGCGTGACCTCGCACGTCACCGCCAGCCCGCGCTCCCGCGCGGCGCGGAGGAGCAGGACCTCGTCGCCTCTCGATACGTGACAGACGTGCAGCGGGCGGTCGGCGAGGTGCGCCAGGAGCAGCGCCAGCGCCAGACTCCGCCCTTCGGCGTGGACGGCGATCGGGCGCGACCGGGGCCAGGCGCCGAAGTGCGCCTGCGCGGCCGAGATGTCGTCGAGGCGCAGCCGACCGTGCGTTGAATCCAGATACAGCTTCAGACCGGCGGCCTGCGCGGCGAGCCCGGCCGCGGTCGAAACGTTCGAGACCTCGCCGCCGAGGAAGAGGCCGTAGTCGCAGCGGGCCTTGTGGCGAGCGGCCGTCTTCGCTGCCTCCAGGGAGGCGGCGTCGGTCAGCGGCGGGCGCGTGTTGGGCATCGCCAGGACGGTCGTGAATCCGCCGGCCAGCGCCGCCGCCGTGCCCGAGTCGAAGTCCTCCTTGTGGGTCTCGCCTGGTTCGCGCACGTGGACGTGCGCATCGATCAGGCCCGGCAGGCGGATCATCTTGAGGGCCGCCGCCCACGGCAGGCAAAAAAAGAGAGCCGCGAGGCTCTCGTCCGTGAGTCAAGAAAAACCCGCCGGGGGGCGGGTTCATGAGCGTTCCGCGTCCTGCACTTGTCCGCTACCATCCAAGGACCCGTAGGATTTTACGGTCATTGTCGAGAATGTCAAGGACCAGGAGGATACCCAGAAACCACTGAGCCCCTACGCAACGAGAACCTCTCGGCGATGAAGGTGCCCCAGTATTGACCGTTCGGACCAAGGTCGATCGGCCCGGAGGGAACATAGGCGAAGAGGTCAAGGCTAGAACCTTCCGTGGCGGTCAAGCCCCTGAACCCTGACACGAACACAGACAGCTCGCTCGGTTCGTCCAATCCAAGACCCCTGGTCATCCGCGACGACGGCCCTAAATAGACGGACTCCACTACCCGGAGTTCACAGATGCCTGGGCACTCGACAACCGCGCTCTCCTCCACACGCAGGGTCTTGATTTGAAATGTTCCATCTTGCAGCTCCAGCCGTGCCGACGATCCCACGAAGACGCCTGAGTAGTCCCCGGGTGGCAACACCATGGATTCGCCTTGTCGCACGGTGGCATCCGGGGCAGCTGCCGGGACGGCAAATGATGGGAATGGCGGCAGGTCCACTTCGACACTAAGCGGGTGACAGCTGAACCAAGGAGGCTCGTCGTGGGCTTGACGCTGACATGGTCGGCGACAAGAACACCCGCGGCGCTTACATTCGGGCCCAAGGAGATCTCGTCAGCGGCAAGGGTCGAATAGGGGCTGAGGTTGCTTCCAACACCAACCTCTAGCCAGCCTTCGTTGGGGGAAGACTGCAGGCCCAACCCCAATGCACCGAGACGGACTTCTGTCTTGGGACCGATTGTGAGAGCCTCGACCGCGAGCACGGCATACTCGGTAGGGTCCGTCGGCAGTCGCGCCGGAACCCTCGGTGTCGGAGACGGTCCGGGTGTGGCGGTAGACAGGGCTGAGCGGAATTCCGCCTCAGAGACACTGAAAGCTATCGTTCGGCCGCTAACCAAGGAACGCAGGAGCAGTTCAGACCCTCGTTCGGCGATGATCTCTAGGGGGCCTTCCTCGAAGGGCGCACGATATGGATCGAGGACACAAGGATCGTCTTGAACATGCACGAGAAAGACGGCGCTCAGGGGGAGGTTCGGCCACTCATCTCCAGGATTGGCATACGAACCGGCGTACACAGCGATCTCTGGGTCATCCGGCCCGGAGGTTTGGTACCACATGTTTTGTATCCAGGGCGCGGGTACGCCGCCGATCTCGTCCACCATCTTGTAGCAATTGGCGAACGTGGCCGGAGGCCCTTCGATAATCACCCCAGCGTCGGTCCAGAGATGAGGAATCCCGCTGTAATCGGGAGTGGATTGCAGCCGCAAGTCCGGCGTTGCAGTCCAGAAGACCCACGGCGGCAGGGGCGTTGACTCCGCCGCTTCCATCGTCTCGAAGATGGATGTCTCCAAAACGACCTGCCCTGGTAGAGTCCCCGTTGGAGGCAACTCTCGACCCGTGGCCTGGGCGCCCCCTGAGATTCTTCCCGCTGCGAAGACCAACACAACCGCGGAAGCCGGGGCCGCCACAACGATGACCCATGTCAAGGACCGAGGTGTCGGATCGCTGTCACGACCCATGTCAGCCTCCCCTCTGCGGCTGCGGCCCGCGGCCCGTAGGACGGTGTTCCCGCCAGGACATAAGAGCGCGAAGCCAGGATTGCCGGTTTCCTAGCAATCGAAGCATGGCAGTCCCAGGATATAGTCAATCAATGTCAGTCGCGGGATATCCTCCTGCGCCGTCGCAGCGTTCTCCTTCAACCATTCGTACAACTGCCACCAGCCTGCCTCGGGGGCGTTGCCGTCAGGGCGCGCGGCGCAAGGTTGACTCTCGGAGGCGCACTGAGTAAGAACACCACCAAAGAATACGGCGCGGCCCCCTGTCTCCACCGAATACAAGCTCAATCCGTACCATTGCCTGGCGTTTTCGCCGGACTTGTTGTAGATCTCGGGTATGGGACGAGAAACCCCCGAACTCCAGGCTTTATCCAGCACTTCCTCTAGCGGCCAGGACCACTCCATCGTTTCCGTGAGGCCATCGCTCCTCACAACCCGCAATGATTGAGGAGCCTCCAGGCATCCCGGAGCCGTGCAGGCGCTGCCGTCCTCATTGGCGTAGGAACAGCCCTCGCAAGATCCGAAGTCGACAAGCGGCGGGGCGGGCACGTCGGCCGTATCGAAGTACGAGATATACCCATCGATCCAGTTGTTGGTCACTGATGGGAAGTTCCATGCTAGTTGCATGTCGCTGGCGCCTACAACGGTAACAGTCCTCGTAATGAGCCTGAGTTCCAGTGAACGGCGGATGCTGTCAACTAGGCTTGCCCAGGCGAACCCATGGTTGATTGATACGTTGCGTTCGCTTGGGACGCAGGCCTTTCGTGGATTTGCGGGACGAAACCTGGTGTCGGTGCCACAGTTCGAAGTTCCAACGGCAACCACGAGTTTCGCGTCGGGGGCAAGGTCGGCCCCGCCTTCAACGTAGAACCCCTGGATCCAGCCGTCAACAAAGGCTGCGGTAAGCAGCTTGACGTCGAGAGGGCTGAACGGGCCTCTTTCGGCAAACCCATACGCCCCCTCTTCGCCTTGAACGTGCACTGGCTTGCCGAACGCAAGGATCACGAGCCCAGCTGCACCTCTGCGCCCTTCGAGCCGCCCTGCATGGAACAGAACGGGACCGCTCCGCGTATCCACATGAAACGATCGCGTCGCGAGTGGAGGGCCGACCGTCTCCCGCGCGCCGAACAGTCGGAACAGGAAGTCTGGCCCAGGTTGCGCCCCGCACGCGTCGATTGTGTGCCCCCACGTCGTGCAGCCGGTGCCGAATCCGTCGCCTGGATTGCGGAGCGCGGCCTGTTCGTAAGAGGAGACGTCCCTCTTCTGCCAACACCACTGGCGGTTGTCAGGGGGAAGTCAAGATTCGCCTGAATCGAGAGCCAGTAGTGCCCCGGATCGAGCGCGAACGGTGACGGGAGATTAACCATGAAGGATCCTGTGTCGAGACCGACTTGTGGCACAAGATCTAGCTCTTCACGGATCAGCCCGCCAGGAAGACCTCCGCCGTCTTGGTAGATCCTTACGTTGACCGATTCGTCGGTCGGTCACGGACGCCCCGATAGAAGCCCCCCACGGGCGGGGCGATGCCCCGAAGAAGACGTCATTCCCGCGTATCGCGCTTCGCATCCCGGAGGGGAAGCGGGAATCCAGGAGGAGCATGGCCCTGGGCCCCCGCTTTCGCGGGGGCGACATCAAGCGAAGACGTCATTCCTCTCCGGATTGACGTTCCCTGACTGCCCACCCCCTCGCCGGAGCTTCAGGATCAGGCGGCAGCCAGCTGAACCCGGGTCGCCTCGAGCCGCGCCCGCAGGGTCTTGGCGACCTCGGTCATCATCGTCAGGCCGTATTCGGGGTTATCCTGGCACAGCCGGCGTAATCCCTCGCCGTCGATCTCGACCAGGCGGCCGGCGGTGCGGGCGATGCCTGTGGCCGTCAGCACATGGGGTTCCAGCAGGGCCGACCAGGCCATCAGGTCGCCGCCAACCAGCGTGTCCACGACCACCGCCTTCCCACTGCCCAGCGTGTGGACGATATCGACCGAGCCGGATTCGAGCAGCATCAGCTTCCGGGCGGGCATCCCTTCCTCGAAAAGACGCTGGGCGGCGTCGAAGGGCCTTTCCGAAGCCAGCATCGCCACCTGCTTGAGCAGCTCGTCGGTTGCTCCAGCGCAGTGGGCGAAACGGCGCAGCCTCTCGGGTGAAATCATCTTGCCTCCCTGTCCTGATCGAGCACGGTCAGCACCCGTGCCGTGGCGCTCGGCACGGCCGCCTCGACGGCGGCCGTCATTTCTTCTCCGAAGGTCTCGACGTCCTCGGCCTCGATAGCGATGATGCTCAACCGATCATCCGCCGGCAGCCGGGCGCCGGTGCGGCGGCCGAAGGCCAGCGCCGTCGGCAGGTTGACATCGTGAGAAGAGGCGGAATGCTGCGTGCGCATGTCGCGCGGATCGAGCGTCAGGACGGTCCCCGGCGGCCGGCCGCTGCGGACGGCGTCGATCAGGATCGCCCGGTCGAAGCCGATCATGCGCTCCATCAGACGCAGGCCGCCGCAGGTCTCCTCGGCCACTTCGATATCCTCCCGCCCGCTCAGAGCGGCACGCACCTGGCGCGCCACCCGCAGACCGACGGCGTCGTCGCGCAGCAGTGAATTGCCGAGGCCGATGATCAGGGTAGTCACAGCCGGCCTGCCCTCCTCCTCACTCTTAGCAGGTAACTGCCGCGGCCCGAAGTAACACTCTTCCCGATTCCCCGCAGCCAACTGCACGCGGACAGATAACGTAGGGGCGAAGCACCCTGGCACCGCCCGCCAGGGCAGGTGTGCTTCGCCCCTACTACTCGACTTCCGGGAAGGTTCTCACTCGATGTTCTGCGTCAGGCGCTCGATCACCTCTCCGTCCGGGCGTCGGATGAACACTTCCAGCGGCATCTTTCCCGGCAGGCTGTGCGTGGCACAGCCGAAGCACGGGTCGTAGGCGCGGAAGGCCATTTCGACCATGTTGAGCTTACCCTCGGTCACCTGTCCTTTGTGGATCAGGCCTTGGGCCGCCTTCTTGACCGACATGGCGATCGGGGCGTAGTTGTTGGTCGTGCCGACGATCAGATTGACCTCGGTCAGGATCCCGCGCGCGTCGGTCTTGTAATGGTGCGTCAGCGTCCCGCGCGGCGCCTCGACGATGCCAATCCCTTCGTCCGGCGTTGCGGTAGGCAACCGCCGGAACTCGGGGCCGGTGATCTCGGGGTCGGTCGCCAGCTCGACCCAGCGCTCGGTGGCGTAGAGCAGCTCGACCAGCCGAGCCCAATGCGTCGCCAGCGTCTGGTGAACGGGCTTGCCCCCGAGGGTCTTGTAGAACTCCTCGTACGCCTCCTGGGCGCGGGGTGTCGCCATGCCGTCGGAGGCGTTCAGGCGCGACAGCGGCGTGCACTTGTAGACCCCCGAGTCCTTGCCGTCGACGAACCCCTTCCAGCCGACCTGCTTCAAATAGGGGAACTTCAAGTAGGTCCACGGCTCGACGTGCTCAGCGAGGACGTCGAGGTACTCGCCAGGCGCGTACTTGACGAATTCCTTGCCGTCGGGATCGACGACCCGCACCAGGCCGTCGTAGAAGTTGACCTTGTTCTGCGCGTCGACCATACCCATTGAGTAGGTGTGGTGGGCATACATGTCACCCAGGATCAAGTCGACGTAGGCCTTGTTGCCCAACACGATGTCGCGGAAGGCCTGCAGCGAGAACAGGGCGAAGTCGATCGCTTCGCGGCCGCGGGCCTCGATTTCGCGGCGCTGCTCCTCGGTGATGCCGCGGCTGACGCCGCCCGGCAGGCCCCAGTTCGGCTGCACCCGCCGCCCCGTCATCATCATGATCAAGTTGTGGCCGTCGCGCCGCATCTTGAGGACCTTGGCGGCGACCTCCAGCCCGACCTTGGCGATCACCCCGAGGAGGTTGCGCTCGGCGGCCGGCGCCTCCGGCCCGACGATGAAGTCGGGCGCGCCCAGCGCGTAGAAGTGCGTCGTGTGGTCGGTGGCGTAGAAGATCGAGTACATCAACTCGCGCAGCTTCTTGGCCGTCGGCGGCGGCTCGACGTGGAACAACGCGTCGAGCGCCTTCGACGACGCCATGTGGTGGGCCTCGGGGCACACGCCGCAGATGCGGTCGGTCAGGTTGGGCATGTCCTCCGCCGGCCGCCCGACGCAGAACTTCTCGAAGCCGCGCAGCTCCGGGATCTGGAAGTAGGCGTTGGCCACCTCGCCCTGGTCGTCGAGGAAGATGTCGATCTTGCCGTGGCCTTCCAGGCGGGTGATCGGGTCGATCGAGATGCGCTGCATCAGCAACCTCCCTGGAGCCAGCCAGTCCTAATCTGTGGCGTCCTCAGGAACTCCGCCTTCTCGATCGGCAGAGCATCTGGGGGAGTCCCAGGTCGTTGGTGGTACGTCGACGTCTTCTTGGAGGGGCGTCGCGACCGACCCCAACGACCTGAGGCGCGCGCGGAAGCAGCGCCGGTCGAGAAGGCGGAGTACAGGAATCCTACCCACGGCCAGGTTCCGCGTGCACCGGCACCGCCACGGGGACGGACATCGCCTGCCCCTTCGAACCCAGCGCCTTGCGCCGCAGCAGCGAATGCGCCAGGCTGAAGCGGTAGAACGTGCCGACCGGATCGGGGATCCCGGCGTCGAGGATGCGCTGAATCTCGACCGGATCCTGCGAGTCGATGACCGACGCCAGCGCCGAGATCATGCGCGCCCCGAAATCCTCGACGCCGGCGTTCGGGCCGTGACAGCCGATGCACGGCGAGTTGACCGCCGGGCACAGCGCGCCGCAGCCGGCGCGCGTGGCGATGCCGCAGCACACCAGCCCCTGCTCCAGCAGACAGGTCTCGGCGTCGGGGATGATCTGCCAGGTGCGTTTGAACTCCTTGATCTTCTTCTCGGAGCGCGTCCGCTGGCACTCGTCGCAGACCGTCGTCTCCTTGCCCAGCACCGTCCCGGCCGGGGGCAGCGGCGCGCTCTGCAGGCCGGCGACGACCGCCTCGACCACGGACCAGATGTTCTCGGCCTCCGGCGGGCATCCGGGCACGTAATAGTCGACGTCCACCGTCTGATCGAGAGTCTTGACCGTGTCGTAGAACACCGGCAGGTGCAGCGTGCCTTCCGGCGCTTCGAACTCGGGCTGGGGGAGCACGCCCTGCGGGTTGTCGACCGACGGGCTGTCGCGATAGACGTACTGGAAGATCGACTCCCGGTCGTACAGGTTGGCCAGGCCGGGGATGCAGCCCTCCTGGGCGCACGAGCCGAAGGCGACCAGAATCTGCGACTTGCGGCGCAGCAGCCGGGCCATGTACTCCTGCTCGCTGTTGCGGATGGCGCCGTTGAACAGGCAGACCGAGATCGACCGGTCGTCCATCTTCTCGATGTCGCGGACCTTGGCGTCGATCGCCACCGGCCACAGGACGATGTCGAAGGCCTCGGCCACTTTGAGGATCTTGTCGTCGATGGCCAGCACGGCGATGTCGCACCCGCCGCAGGAGGCCGCCCAGTACAGCGCCAGTTTCGGCTTCGGCGATGCGCTCATGCCGGCACCTCCATCGCCTCGGCGTGCTCGCTCGCCAGGCGCTCGATCGCTTCCAGGTGGCGCCCGTTCTCCGACCAGTTCCCGCCCCAGGTCAGCGGGCCGAGCCGCCGCACCTTCTCGACCATGTCGTTGATCGCCGCCGCCAGCTGCACCCCTTCGGCGGCCGACGCCCACTGCAGGCGCAGGCGGTCGGGCTCGATCCCCAGCGTGAGCAGGGTCCGGCGCAACAACTCGTAGCGCCGCAGCGTCTTGTAGTTCTGCTCGAGGTAGTGGCACTCGCCGGGATGGCACCCGGCGATCATCACGCCGTCGGCCCCCAGGGCGAAGGCCTTGAGCACGAAGGCCGGATCGACCCGGCCGCTGCACATCACCCGCAGGATGCGCACGTTGGGCTCGTACTTCATGCGGGCCGTGCCCGCCAGGTCGGCGGCGCGGTAGGAGCACCAGTTGCACAGGAAGGCGACGATCTTGGGTTCGAAGGTCGACTCTTCCACGGTCAGCCTCCTGCCGCGACGGGTTCGGGCACCGCCAGCGTGTGCCCGTTCCCCGGCGCGGCATCGTACAGGATGCCTTCCAGCTCGGCGGTGATCTGGGCGTTGTTGAAGTGCGCGCCGCTGATGGCCTGCGCCGGGCAGGCGGCGACGCACGTGCCGCAGCCCTTGCACAGGGCGGCGTTGATGAAACTGACCGCCTTGTCTTCCAGGTAGTCGATGGCGTTGAACGGGCACAGGTTGTTGCAGATGCGGCAGCCCGAGCAGCGCTGTTCGTCGATCGAGGCGACGATCGGCTCGATCAGCACCGTGCCGCTGGCGATCATCCCCTGCACCCGGGCCGCCGCCGCCGCGCCCTGCGCCACCGAGTCGGGGATGTCCTTCGGCCCCTGGCAGGTGCCGGCGATGAACAGGCCGTCGGTCATCGTCGCCACCGGGTCGAGCTTCGGATGGCGCTCGGTGAACCAGCCGTCGACGCTACACGAGATGCCGAAGCGCAACGCCGTCTCGCGGGCGTCGGCCCGCGGCTGGAGGGCGCCGAGCAGGATGACCATATCGACCGCCACGCGACGCTGGCGGCCGAGCAGCGTGTCTTCGGCCTGGACGATCAGCTTTCCCTCCTCCCCCGGCAGCCGAGCAGCGTCGGTGACCTCGGCGGCGCGGCCGCGGATGAAGCGCATGCCCTCCTGCTGCAGCCGGTCGTAGAACTCCTCGTAGTTCTTGTGCAGCGGCCGCATGTCGATATAGAAGGAGGTGACCTCGGCCCCGGTTTTCTCCATCACCAGGTGGCCGAACTTGAGGGCGCTCATGCAGCACACCGCCGAGCAGTACGGGTGGTGGCGCTTGTCGCGGCTGCCGACGCAGTGGATGAGGGCCACGCTCTTGGGCGTGGTCACCCCGTCGCGCAGCACGATCCGGCCTTCGGTCGGGCCGGCGGCGTTGCACATGCGCTCAAACTCGAGGCTGGTGAAGACGTTGGCCAGCCGCCCGTAGCCGTACTGCGGGATCTTGGTGCAGTCGAATAGGTCGTAGCCCGTGGCCAGGACGATGTTGCCGACGTCCAGGTCGAGGTACGAGTCGGTCTGCTCGAAGTCGATCGCCCCCGTCGGGCAGAACTTCTCGCACGCCCGGCACGTCCCGCGCTCGAAGTAGGTGCAGTTGGCGCGGTCGATGACCGGGAACTTGGGGATCGCCTGCGGGAAGGGGCGATAGATCGCCTTGCGGAAACCGAGGCCAGCCTCGAAGACCTCGTCGACGACTTTCTTCGGGCACTTCTCGATGCAGATGCCGCAGCCGGTGCAGTCGGCCTCCCGGACGTAGCGCGCCTTCTGCCGCACCCGCACCTGGAAGCTGCCGACGAAGCCGGAGACCTTCTCCACTTCGCTGTACGACAGCAGGTGGATGTTGGGATGCCCGCCGACATCGGACATCTTGGGTGTCAGGATGCAGGCCGCGCAGTCGAGGGTCGGGAAGGTCTTGTCGAACTGCGCCATGTGGCCGCCGATCGACGGCTCGCGCTCGACCAGGTACACCGGGTAGCCGGCGTCGGCCAGCTCGAGCGCCGCCTGGATGCCGGCGATGCCGCCGCCGACGACCAGCGTGTTGGGGTTGACCGGAACCTCGGTCGGCTCGAGCTCTTCATGGAGCTGGACGCGGCGGACGCCGGCCGAGATCAGCGCCTTGGCCTTGGCCGTGGCGGCGTGCTTGTCCGTCGTCACCCACGAGACCTGCTCGCGCAGGCTGACCATGTGACACAGGTACGGGTTGAGGCCGGCGTTGGCGCACGCCTTGCGGAAGGTCTTCTCGTGCAGATGGGGCGAGCAGGCGCCGATGACGACGCGCGTCAGGCTCTGCTCCTTGATGTCCTGCTCGATCAGCTCCTGGCCGAGCGACGAGCACATGAACTTGTAGTCGCGCGAGACGACCACCCCCTCCAGAGTGTCCTTCGCCCAGCGAGCGAGGCCCTCGACGTCGACGGTGCCGGCGATGTTGCTCCCGCAGTGGCAGACGTAGACCCCGACGCGTTGCGGCATGTCAGGCCTCCTCTCGCGCCCGCGGCATCGGCAGCGATTTGTCGTCGCGCTTGCGCCGCGGCGGCGCCGCCGGCGCGCCGGCCGCCGCGCCCTCCGCCGCCTGGGCCGACATCTTCTTCAACGCCGCGGCCGCCGAGACGATCTCCCGGCCGATCCCCAGCACCGCCGGTTCCAGACCCATCGCCAGGCCAATCATCTGCGTGAAGTACAGCACCGGCAGCCGGTAGGAGGTGCCGAAATGATGGTTGACCTGCGACTGGTACGCGTCCAGGTTGAGCTGGCACATCGGGCAGGCGGTGACGATGACGTCGGCCTGATACTCGGCGGCGTTGTGCAGCAGGCGACGGATGAGCTCGTAGGCCGTGTCGGCGCTGATCTGCGTCATGTGCCCGCCGCAGCAGTGCGTCTTGAGCGGGAAGTCGACCACCTCCGCGCCGAGCGCGCGCAGGAGCCGGTCGAGGTGCGTCGGGTACTCCGGGTCGATGGCGGCGCCGTCGCCGTTCCACTGGGGCCGGGCGATCAGGCAGCCGTAGTACGGCGCCAGGCGCAGGCCGTCGAGCGTCCGGACGACGTGGCCGCGCAAGGCGTCGAGGCCCACATCCTCGACGATCACGTTCAGCAGGTGCCGCACGCGCAGCGAACCCGGTTCGTAGTGCAGCCCCCCGGCGGCGAGGGCGGCGTTGGTCCGCTCCCGCAGCCCGGGGTACTTCGCCATGTAGCGGTCGACCTTGCGCAGGTTGAGGTAGCAGGCGCTGCACGGCGCCACCAGATCGCGGGAGACGCCGGAGGCCGCCGCCAGCGCCAGGTTGCGGCCGACGAGCGCGTAGGCCGCCGCCCGGCTGACCGAAATGTACTCGGTGGCGCCGCAGCAGTTCCAGTCGTCGACCTCGTCGAGCGACAGACCGAGCGGGCCGGCGATGGCCTTGGCCGACAGGTCGTAGGGCGCGGCGGTGCGGGTCAGCGAACAGCCGGGGTAGTAGGCGTAGCGCATCACATCGCCTCCTGGGCGCGCGCCGCTTCGAGGATCGCCCGCAGCTGGTCGAGGCCGCGGATCCGATCCGGCCGCAGCGCCATGCGGTCGCGCCGGAACATCTCGATCACCAGCGGCCCGGCGCTGACCTTCTTGAGCGGCTTGTGCGTCAGGTGGTAGCGCGTCGCCAGGCCGAACTCGAACGATCGGCCGTAGGAGTCGACCATCCCGATGAACGACTGCGACCAGTCGGGAGCGTCGCGGTCGTCGTACAGACGCTCGCGCACAGCCAGGCGTTTGAGGGAGTACATCAGGTCGGTGATCGGGATGTCCTTGGGGCAGCGCACCATGCAGTAGTAGCAAGCGACGCAGTACCAGGGGGTGTTGCTGCGCAGCACCTCGTCGCGCAGCCCGGCCTGGATCATGGCGAACACCGCCCGCGGGGTGTGCTCCATGTCCGCGCCGGAGGGGCACGACCCGCCGCAGGTGCCGCACTGCAGACAGGTGATCAGGGCGTCGCCGCCCGGGGTGCTGTCGATGACTTCGCCAAGGAAGGCGTTGCTGGCGCTGGGCTGGTGCATGGGACCACCTCGCCGTGACGGCATGCCAGCGGAGCAGGGCCCCGCACGCACATTCTGTGAAATCGGTCACAACTAGGGAAGTGACGGGCTTCACATATGATGACGTGCTCCGTCCGTATGTGTAGGAGCGCCCCTACCCTCGAGGTGACTTCGCGTCCGGGTCGGGGCCATCGACCCTACCCTGAAACCCGCGACGACGCGGATCGCCGGGTTGTCGGACGAGTCGACGGATAGCGGTCAAGATCGGCCTGACAAGTCTGCTTTGTGGCGTCGCGCTCGCGGGTCGCGCGGCGCTCGTTGTGTGGACGAGACGCGGCAGCGGCGATGACTTTCCCCACTCCATCGGTCCGATACTTTCCGCAGACGATAGCGGAAGGGCACGGGGAGAGAATCTCGGGACGTCCGATGGGCGATCCGTTTCGCGTCCTTGCCGTCACCCAGGCGCTGTGGGGCGAACGAATCGCCGACAACGTCCGCGCCCACGCGCCGGCGGAATGGTCGGTGGCGACCTGGAGCGCGCCTCTCCGCCTGCCTCCGGTCATCGACGATCCCGAGGACATCGCGCCGCGTTCGCTCGCTCCGGCCGACTTGCTGCTGGCGCTCGGCGAGGTCCCCGGCTTCGCGCAGCTCGTCCCCGAGCTGGCGCGGCGCAGCGGCGCGACGGCGGTCATCCTCGCCATCGACCACACCTCGGCCGTCCCGGCCGGCCTCGAGCGCCAGCTGCGCGGCTGGCTCGACGCGATCGGCGTGGCGTCCGTCTTCCCCAAGCCGTTGTGCTCGCTGACCGAGTCGACCTGCAACGTGCACGCCCGCCAGGCCGGCTACGACGATCCCTGCATCCGACGCTTCGCGCAGATCTTCGGACGGCCGGAGTTCGAGATCGAGGTCGAGGGCCGGCAGGTGGCGCGGGTGCGGGTCGTGCGCGACTCGGCCTGCGGCTGCGCCCGCCACGTCGCCCAGCACCTGCCGGGAACTCCCGTCGATGAAGCCGAGTCCCACGCCGGCATGCTCCATCACCACTACCCCTGCCTGGCGAGCATGAACCAGGATCCCGACTACCACGACACGCTGATGCACGTCTCCGGTCACCTGATGCGCCAGGCGATCCGTCACCGGCTCCGGTCGCACCTGACGCCGGTGGCGTATCTGCGACCGGGTGGGTTGCACCAGGCGGGATCCGAGTCGTTTGTCCCCAGTCCCGATCCCTGATCCGAGAGGAGAGCCGCATGGCCGACGACCGACCGTCCAGGAAGAAGGTGCGAACGGCGGAAGAGCGTTCGATCGATCCGGCGGCGCGCCAGATGCTGCTGCGGGCCGACGAGCTCGGGCTGGAGACGGCCTTCTCGCGCGCCGACGCCATGGCGCCCTGCCCGATCGGCGCCGAAGGTCTGTGCTGCAAAGTGTGCTTCATGGGGCCGTGCCGCCTGATGCGGGACGGGCAGACAGGCGTGTGCGGCGCCACGGCCGAGACGATCACGGCGCGCAATCTCGCCCGCGCCGTCGCCGCCGGCGCCGCGGCGCACTCCGACCACGGCCGCGATCTGGCCTTCACGCTGCGGGCGACGGCGCTCGGCGAGGCGCAGGGCTATACCATCCGCGACCCGATCAAGCTCCAGCGCCTGGCCGCCGAGCTCGGCATCCCCACCGGCGGACGCAAGCTCGATGACCTCGCTCTGGCGGTGGCCGACGCCTGCATCGCCATGTTCGGCCAGCAGACGGGCGAGCTCAAGTTCGTCGAGCGTGCTCCGAAGAAGCGCCAGGAACTGTGGCGCAGGTTGCACCTCGTCCCGCGCGGCATCGACCGCGAAGTCGTCGACGTGCTGCACCGAACCCACATGGGCGACGACCAGGACCCCGAGCACATCCTGCATCAGGCGATGCGCACGGCGATGGCCGACGGCTGGGGCGGCTCGATGGTCGCCACCGAGCTTTCCGACATCCTGTTCGGCACGCCCAGCCCGCTCGTCTCACAGGTCAACCTGGGAGTTCTGAAGAAGGACGAGGTCAACATCGTCGTCCACGGGCACGAGCCGACGCTCTCCGAGATGATCCTGGCGGCGACGAGCGATCCCGAGCTGATCGCGTACGCTCAGACCAAGGGCGCCAAGGGCATCACCTTGGCCGGCATCTGCTGCACGAGCAACGAGACCCTCGTCCGCCAGGGCGTCCCATCGGCCGGCAACTTCCTGCACCAGGAGCTGGCGATCCTGACCGGCGCCGTCGATGCCATGGTGGTCGACGTCCAGTGCATCATGCAGGCCCTGCCCAACCTGGCGCAGCGCTTCCACACCCAGGTCATCACCACCTCGCCCAAGGTCAAGATCAGCGGGGCGACGCACGTCGAGTTCGACGAGCACCGCGCCCTCGACATCGCCAGGGACATCGTCCGCCGGGCGATCGACAACTTCCCGAACCGCAAGGAGGTCCACATCCCCGACGTGCGCCAAGACGTCGTGCCCGGCTTCTCCCACGAGTACATCGACTACATGCTGGGCGGGACGTACCGCTCGTCGTTCCGCCCGCTCAACGACGCCATCATGGCCGGGCGAATCCGCGGCGTGGTGGCCGACGTCGGCTGCAACAACCCGCGCTCGACCCAGGACGCCACGCACCTCCACCTGGTGCGTGAACTGTTGCAGCACGACGTGCTGTTCGTCGAGACCGGCTGCGGCGCCATCGCCAGCGGCAAGTACGGGTTCCTGCTCGGCGAGGCGGCCCACGAGTGGGCCGGACCCGGGCTTCGCGAAGTGTGCGAGGCGACCGGCATGCCTCCGGTGCTGCACATGGGGTCGTGCGTCGACAACACCCGGATCCTGACCGTGCTCTCCCACATGGCGAAGGAGGGCGGGCTGGGCGACGACATCAGCGACATCCCGGCCGTCGGCATCGCCCCCGAGTGGATGAGCGAGAAGGCGCTGGCGATCGCCTGCTACGCCGCCGCCTCTGGCGCCTACGTGATCATGGGCATCCACAGCCCGGTCGAAGGCAGCGACGTCGTCACCGACATCCTGAGCCGCGGCTGGGAGCAGACCGTCGGCGGCAAGATCGAGTTCGTCGTCGACCCCGACGAGATGGTCCGCCGGATTCTCGAGCACATCGACCACAAGCGCGCCGCGCTCGGCCTGCCGGCCTACGAACCGGGGAAGTTCGGCCGCAGCGGCGACGCTCGCATGCTGGAGATCGAAGCTCTCCCGCCCGAGCAACGCGCCGAGGCGCTGTACGGCGTGCCGGCGAATTGAGGCTGCCTTGCCCGTGGCCCTGCGCGACTCCCCCCACCCCCTCACCCCCTCCCCCAGGCTGGAGCCGATCTCGAACCGCGGCACCATTCGCCTGGGGGAGGCGGTCGGCCTTCATCGATCCTCCTTCCCCCTCTCCGCCGAAGCCTCCAGAGAAGAGGGCACGCTCCGTGCCGAGAGCGGGGCCAGGGGGGTGAGGCGGAGCGCAACCTGCCTGGAACGACGACCCTCTCCCCCGCCCCGCGAGGAGGGCTAGCATGTCCCGATACATCGCCACACGCGCCATCCGCGGCGCCAACGCCATCGTCGACGAGGCCGAACGACTCCTCCAGCGCGCCATCGCCGAGAAGGGGCCGGAGACTCCGGTCGCCTTCCCCAACACCGCCTACCACCTTCCGCTCATCCTGGGCATCACCGGCCGCGAAGTCGCCAAAGTCGGCGACCTGCCTCCGGTGATCGACCACGCCAGGAGACTGCTCCACCCGGTCCCCCCCGATCGCCGCTGGACGCCCTACCTCGGCGAAACGCTGGATAGCGGCATGGCGACGCTGCTGGCCGAAGAGACGATCATGGCGCTGCGCTTCGTCTATGGCGAGCAGCCGGAGCGGCTGGCCGGCCTGCACCTCGGCGGCGCGGCGTTCACCAGCCCCGACGAGGCCGCCGCGGAGGCGGACGGAAAGGCGAACGGCCACCTCAACGGCCCGATCGACGACATCCAGCTGCGCACCTGGGGCATCCAGCTCGTCGACGGCCGCATGCCGGGTTTCGCCGCCATCGTCGGCTGCGCCAAGTCGAACGAGGTGGCGGTCAAGATCGTGCGCGAGCTCCAGCGGCGCAACATTCTGACCTTCCTCTCGGGCAGCGTCAACGGACGCAGCATCATCCATCAGCTGCTCGAAGAAGGCGTCGAGCTCGGCTACGACACCTACACCGTCCCCTTCGGCACCGACACCGTTTCGGCCATCTACGCCCTGGGCTTTGCCGTGCGCTCGGCGCTCACCTTCGGCGGGATGAAGGGCGGCCAGGCGCGCGACATCCTGCTCTACAACAAGAACCGCGTCTTCGCCTTCGTGCTCGCCCTGGGCGAGGTCGACGATCTGAAATACGCCACGGCCGCCGGCGCCATCAACTTCGGCTTCCCGGTCATCGCCGACACGGTCATCCCCGAGATCCTGCCGACGGGTGTCACGACCTATGAGCATGTCGTGTCGATGCCGTTCAACGAGATCCCGGGCAAGGACGATCTCGAGCGGGCCGAGCGCCTGGTGCAGAAGTGCATCGAGGTGCGGGGGGTCAAGGTCAAGGTCAGCGAGGTGCCGATCCCCGTGCCATACGGCTCGGCCTTCGAGGGCGAGGTCGTCCGCAAGAACGACATGCGCGTCGAGTTCGGCGGCAAGAAGAGCCGCGCCTTCGAGTACCTGTTCAAGGCCGGGCTGGACGAGGTCGAGGAGGGCAAGATCGAGATCGTCGGCCCGGGCTTCGCCGACGTGGAACCGCAGGGGGCGATGGACCTGGGGATCCTGGTGCGCGTCGCCGGGCGCAAGATGGAGAAGGACTTCGAGCCGGTGCTCGAACGCCAGATCCACTACTTCATCAACGGCGCCTCCGGCATCCAGCACATCGGGCAGCGCGACATCGCCTGGATTCGCATCTCCCAAGCCGCCGCCGACAAGGGCTTCGATCTCCGGCACTTCGGCGACATCCTGCACGCCCGGTTCCACGACGACTTCGGCTCGATTGTCGACAAGGTCCAGGTCACGATCCTGACCGACCCGGCGCTCCACGCCGCATGGCTGGAGAAGGCGCGCCTGGCGTACGAGGAGCGCAACGTGCGCATGGGCGCCATGACCGACGAGAGCGTCGACGTCTTCTACTCCTGCACCCTGTGCCAGTCGTTCGCGCCCAACCACGTGTGCATCATCAGCCCCGAACGACTCGGCCTGTGCGGCGCCTACAACTGGCTCGACTGCAAGGCCTCCTATCAGATCAACCCGACCGGGCCGAACCAGCCGATCAAGAAACAGGCCGTCCTCGATGCGACCAAGGGCTACTTCGCCGGGGTCAACGAGTTCGCCTACAGCGCCAGCCACCAGCAGGTCAACGAGGTCTCGATGTACTCGATCCTGGAGAACCCGATGACGGCCTGCGGCTGCTTCGAGTGCATCGCCATGGTCGTCCCCGAGGCCAACGGCGTGATGATCGTCAGCCGCGAGGACACGAGCCTGACCCCGGCCGGGATGACGTTCTCGACGCTGGCCGGGATGGCCGGCGGCGGGTTGCAGACTCCCGGGATCATGGGCCACGGCAAGTTCTACATCCTGAGCCCGAAGTTCCTCTCGGCCGACGGCGGGTTCAAGCGCGTCGTCTGGATGTCGTCGGTGCTCAAGGAGCAGATGGCCGAGCCGCTCCAGGCGGTCGCCCGGCGGGAGGGCGATCCCGAGTTGATCGACAAGATCTGCGACGAGCGCATCGCCACCGACGTCGAGGGCCTGCTGGCCCATCTGACCGCCAGGCGCCATCCGGCGCTCGACATGCCGCCGATTCTGTAGGACGACCCCGAGACATGGCGTCCGCCTTCCGGCCCCCACACCCGATCCCCCTCCCCCGCGTGGGAGCGCCTGCGCACGTCCACCTCCCTGGCAGGGGAGGGGATGAACGTCTGGGAGTGGGGGAGGCTGGTGCAAGGCTGACACGCGTTTGCCCCTCCGAACACCGACAGGGAGTCATCCCATGACGATCGAACTCCACACGGAGAAATCCGCGGGCGCGGTGCGCACCGTGACCATCGGCGCTACGAAGGACCAGGGCGGGACGCGCGCCCGGACGCTGACGCTCGGCGGCGAGACGGCGCTCCCGTTCCTCGACTTCGAGGGCGCCCTGCCCAACCCTCCGGCGCTGGCCCTCGAGATCCGCGATCGCAAGCCCGACGATTGGTCGCCCCTGCTCTACCAGGCCTGGGGCGAGGCGATGCAGGACCCCGCCGACTGGGCACGCGCGGCGGAAGCGGCCGGCGCCGATCTGGTCTACCTTGTCCTCAGCGCCACCAGGGCCGACGGCGCGCCCAATGACGCCGCCAACGCCCGCGCCGTCGTCCAGGCGGTGCTGCGCGCCACCGGCCTGCCGCTGGCGGTGGTCGGCCCGGGCCAGGCCGATCTCGACAACGAGCTGATCGTCGCCGTCGCCGAGCAGGCCAAAGGCGAACGACTGCTGATCGGGATCTGCGAGGACAAGAACTACCGCACGATCGTCGCCGCGGCGCTGGCCAACGACCATCTGGTGCAGTCCAAGACGCCGATGGACGTCAACCTGTCGAAACAACTCGTCATCCTGATCCACGACATGGGCCTGCCGCTCGAACGCATCGTCATGGACCCGACGACCGGGGCGCTGGGGTATGGGATCGAGTACGGCTACTCGGTCATGGAACGCCTGCGCCTGGCGGCGCTTCAGGGCGACTCGATGACGCAGCAGCCGATGCTCGTCAACCCGGGGGAGGAGGGCTGGAAGGTGAAGGAATCGAAGGTCGGCGAGGGCGTGCCCGAAGCGTGGGGCGACTGGTCGCGGCGCGCCCTCCACTGGGAGACGCTCACCGCCGGCACCCTCGTCCACTCCGGCGCCGACCTGATCGTGCTGCGCCATCCGCAATCGCTCGCCCGCGTGCGGGCGATGATCGACGATCTGACCCACGCATGATGTCGGGGCGAAGCCGGCTTCGCCCCGACCGGAGGTCGCTGCATGCCGCTCACCGGGCTCGAAATCTACAAACTCCTGCCGCAGACCAACTGCAAGGAATGCGGCTACCCGACGTGCCTGGCCTTCGCCATGAAACTCGCCGCCAAGCAGGCCGAGCTCAAGGCCTGCCCGTACGTCAGCGACGAGTCGAAGGCCAGGCTCGAGGCGGCCTCGGCGCCGCCGATCCGGCTGATCGAACTCGCCGGCGAGGGCACGCGCCTTGCGGTCGGCAACGAGACGGTACTGTTTCGCCATGAGAAGACCTTCGTCCATCGCCCGGGGATCTTCCTGCGTCTGCGCGACAAGACGCCGGCCGACGACCTCCGCCAGCAGGCCGCCCGGGCGGAGGCCTACCAGGTCGACTACGTCGGCATCCGCCTCGGGCTGGACGGCTTCGCCGTCGAGGCCGCCTCCGGCGATGCGGGGCAGTTCGGCGCCGCCGTCGCCGCCGTGCGCCGCGTCAGCCAGAAGCCGCTCATCCTGATGGCGCCGACTCCGGACCTGGCGCGCGCCGGTCTGCAGGCCTGCGCCGGGACGCGCCCGCTGCTCCACGCGGCGACCCTCGAGAACGCCCCGGCCATGGCCGAAGTCGCCCGGCAGGCCGGCGTCCCGCTCGCGGCGCGCGCCGACAGCCTCGAAGGGCTCGCCGAACTGACCACGACGCTCGTCGCAGCCGGGGTCGAGGATATCGTCCTCGACCCCGCCGTCTCCGGCTTTCGCCACTCGCTGCACACCCTGACGCACCTGCGCCGCCTCGCGCTGCGGAAGAACTTCCGTCCGCTGGGCTATCCGATCCTCACCTTCCCCGACGGACACGACGAGGCGCTGCTTGCCGCCGAGCACATCGCCAAGTATGCCGGGCTCATCGTGCTCGAGGCGTTCGATCCGGCGGCCGTCTACCCGCTGCTCGTGCTGCGCCAGAACCTGTACACCGACCCGCAGAAACCGATCCAGGTGCAACCGGGCGTGTATGAGATCAATGCCCCCGACGGCAAGGCGCCGGTCCTGGTGACGACCAACTTCTCGATCACGTACTTCTCCGTCGCCAACGAGGTCGAGGGCACCGGCTGGCCGGCGTGGCTCGTGGTGACCGACGCCGAAGGGATGAGCGTCCTCACGGCGTGGGCGGCGGGCAAGTTCGACGCCGAACGCATTGCCAAGTCGGTCAAGGGATTCGGCGTGGCCGAGAAGGTCGGGCACCAACGGCTGATCATCCCCGGCCAGGTGGCGGTGCTCTCGGGCGAGTTGGAAGAGGAGCTGCCGGGTTGGCAGATCATGGTCGGCCCGCGCGAGGCGGTCGACATCGGGTCGTTCCTGAAGGCGATGTGGCCGAACGGGAAGTAAGGCCACCGCCTCGCCCCCGACGGCGGGAGGTCGAAATGACGATTCGCATCGGCCGGTTGCCGAAGGATCCCTACCTGGGATACGACGCGCAGGCCGTGGCGAGGCTGGCGGCCGCCTGTCTGCACTGCCGCGCGCCGGCGCCATGCGTGACGGCCTGCGCCCGCCACGCCGACATCCCGCGCGTGATGCGCCTCGCTGGTCAGGCGGCGTGCGAGGGCCTGGCGCTCCCGCGCTGGTTCATGGACCGCGAGGATGTCGAAGCCGCCCGCATCGCCGACGCCATCACGGATGGCTACAGCTAGAGTCGCGACGACCGGAGCCCGGGAAACCCACTCGCCCTCCCCATGGCCACCCACCGCGTTTCCTTCCTGCCCGCCGGCGCCAGCGTCGATGTTCCCACCGGCGCCCTCATCGTCGAGGCCGCCCGTAGCGCCGGCCTCGAGCTGGCGCAGCCGTGCGGCGGGCAGGGTCGCTGCGGCCGCTGCTCCGTGCACGTCGAGGGCCAGGGCTTCCGGCGCCGCTCGACGCTCCGCCTCTCCCGGGCGGACCTCGACGCCGGGTTCGCGCTCGCCTGCCAGACCGTCGTCGAAGGCGACCTGCGCGTCACGCTCCCGCCTCCCGAAACGCTCGCCCGCCTGCTGACCACCGACCGCATCGCCGCCGGGGATGCCCTGCCTTTCTCCTACGACCCGCGCACGATGCAATCGCTACGCGTGCTTCCGGTGACGCTGCCCGAGCCGTCGCTGGACGACAACCGCGACGACCTGGCGCGCCTCCTGGCCGGCCTCGCCGACGCAGGACACTCGCTCATCGACGTCCCCCTCCCCGTCCTGCGTCGGATGGGGTCGGCGCTGCGGCAGGCCGAATGGAAACCGTGGGTCGTCCTCCAGGAGGATGTCGCCGGTCGGCCCGGGGCACCGGCGCGCCTTGTGGACATCGCCGCCGCACCGCCCCGAGCACTCGGCCTGGCAGTCGACATCGGCACGACGACCGTCAGCGCGCAGCTCGTCGATCTCGAGACCGGCGAGACGCTCGCCTCGACCGCCGAGTACAACGACCAGATCGCCCGCGGCGAAGACGTGATCAGCCGGATCATCTACGCCGGCCGGGCCGGAGGCCTGGAGGAGCTGGCCGGCCTGGTGCGGCGGACCATCGGCATCCTGCTCGAACGCATGCACCGGCGCACCGGGCTCGATCCGGCCGCCATTTTGAAGGCGACGTTCGCCGGCAACACGACCATGGCCCACCTGTTCCTGGCGATCCCGCCGGCGACGGTGCGCCTGACGCCGTACGTTCCCGCGACGAATCGCCCTCCCACCTACACCGCCGTCGAGCTCGACGTGCCGCTGCATCCGCAGGCTTCGGTCGATGTCCTCCCCGGCGTGGCGTCGTACGTCGGCGCCGACATCACGGCCGGAGCGATGGCCGCCGGCCTGGCGACGACCGATCGCCTGACCCTGTTCATCGACGTCGGGACGAACGGAGAGATCGTCCTCGGCACGCGCGACTGGCTGGTCGGCTGCGCCTGCTCGGCCGGGCCGGCGTTCGAAGGCGCCGGCGTCGTCGACGGGATGCGCGCCACCGAGGGGGCCATCGAGGAGGTCTGGCTCCATGCCCGGACCTTCGAGCCGACGATCCGCGTCATCGGCGGCGGTCGGCCGCGCGGCCTGTGCGGCTCCGCCCTGATCTCGCTGCTCGCCGAGTTGTTCGTCACCGGCGTGCTCGACCGCGGCGGGAACTTCCACCTCGACCTCGGCACGCCGCGCCTCCGCCTCGGCGAGCACGGCCCGGAGTACGTCGTCGCCTGGCCGGACGAGACCGCCAGCGGTCGGGCGATCGCCCTGACGAAGGTCGACGTCGACAACCTGATGCGGGCCAAGGCCGCCATCTACGCCGGCTTCAGCGTCCTGGCCGCCAGCGTCGGCGTCGACCTGGCCGACGTCGAGCAGGTGCTGATCGGCGGCGCCTTCGGCAAGTACATCAACGTCGAGAAGGCGATTCAGGTCGGCCTGCTGCCGGACCTGCCGTGGGAGCGCTTCCGCTTCCTGGGCAACACCGCGCTGCGCGGGACGACCCTGGCGTTGCTCTCGCGCGACGTGCGCCGGGCGATCGACGACATCGCTCGCCGCATGACGTACGTCGAGCTCTCGGCCGACAACACCTTCTACGACGCCTTCACCGCCGCCCTCTTCCTGCCGCACACCGACATCCGCCGCTTCCCGTCGGTGGCCGAGGTCTGGGAGCGGCAGCCGCGATGACATGAAGTGGCCGCGCCGTCCCGTCCTGGATTGGATGCTCGAACCGTCGGGCCCCGGCGTCGGGGCCTTCGCGCGGCGCGCCCGGCGCGCGCCGAAAGGCAGGGGAGTCGAGGGATGACGAAGATGATCGCCGTCGCCGGCAAGGGCGGCACCGGCAAGACGACCGTGGCGGCGCTCCTGACGCGCGCCTTGCTGCGGCGCGGGGCGGCGCCGGTGCTCGCCATCGACGCCGATCCGGCGACGAATCTGCATCTGGCGCTCGGCCTGCCGGCGCCGTCGACCGTCGGCGATCTGCGCGAAGCGATGCGCCTCGAAGCCGGCAAGGGCGCGCTGGGCGTCGCCGTCAGCCGCCAGGAGTACCTCCAGCGCGAGCTCCGCATGGCGCTGGAGGAGGCCGACCAGGTCGACCTGATCGCCATGGGGCGTCCCGAAGGGCAGGGCTGCTACTGCGCCGTCAACCACCTGTTGCGGCAGATGCTCGACGAGCTGGGCCGGAGTTACGCCTTCGTCGTCATCGACAACGAGGCCGGGATGGAGCACATCAGCCGGCGCACGACGCGCGACCTCGACCTGCTGCTGATCGTCAGCGACCCGACGGTGCGCGGTGTGCGGACGGCGCGGGCTATCGCCGCCATGGCGGCCGAGGTCGACGTCAACGTGCGCCGCACCCTGCTCGTACTGAACCGTGTCGAAGGCGAGGTGCCGGAGGAGCTCGCCGGCGAGATCGCCGCCACGGGGCTCGAGGTGGCGGCACGCATCCCCGCCGACTCCCACGTCGCCGCCCTCGACGCGCGAGGCCTCCCGCTGCTACGCCTGAACGGCACCTCGCCGGCGGCCCAGGCGGTCGAGGCTCTGGCGGATCGGGTACTCGAGGCCCCGTAGGCGGCCTTCCGGCTCCTCCCATGGCCTCCATCCCGGTCCTTCCAGCCTCCCCCTGCCCCTCCCGCGCGGAGTCCAGGCCCGCTGGCGCAGCGGGAGGGCAGAGTGGGAATCGCCTCGAGCGTTCTCCCCGACGCAGCGCCAAGACCCCCAGGAGGGCCCTCCATGCTCAAGATCGGTGAAAACATCCACATCATCTCGCCGCGCGTCAAGGCCGCGCTGGCCGAGCGCGACGGCGGCTTCTTCGTCGACCTGGCGCGCCGCCAGAAGGCTGCCGGCGCCGACGCCCTCGACCTGAACATCGGCCCGCAGAAGAAGGCCGGCCCGGAGGTGATGGACTGGCTGGTCGACTGCGTCGTCGAGGCCGTGCCGGGCATGACGCTCTCGTTCGACACGACCAACCTGGCGGCGATCGAGGTCGGGCTGAAGAAGGTCGGCGGCAACGCCATCGTCAACTCGACCTCGGCCGAGGAGGAGCGCCTGGCGACCGTCCCGCCCCTGGCGGCGCAGTACGGCGCGCGCCTGATCGCCCTGTGCATGGAGAAGAGCGGCATCCCGGTCTCGGCCGACGCGCGAGTCGCCATCGCCATGGAGAAACTCATCCCGCGCGCCCAGGAAGTCGGCCTGCCGATGGACCGCCTGCTGATCGACCCGCTGGTGCTGACCGTCTCGGGTTGCCAGGAGTACGTGCCGCACGCCGTCGAGACGGTGCGCATGTTGAAGATGGTCGCCGACCCGCCGCCGCTGACGGTCGTCGGGCTGTCGAACGTCTCCAATCAGGTGCCGGCCGAGATGCGGCCGCTGCTCAACCGGGTCTACCTGGTGATGCTGATGGCGGTCGGCCTCGACGCCGCCATCCTCGATCCGCTCGACCGCCGGCTGATGGAGGTCGCCGCCTCCGTCGAATCGCGCGACGACTCGACCCCCGTGAAGGCGCTCTACCTGCGGCTGCACGACGCCGTCGCTGCCGGAGGCGCCCTGGAACCGGACCAGGTTGACATGCGCGACCCGCAGCAGGTGGAGATCTGGAAGACGGTGCAGGTGCTGCTCAACAAGGTGATCTACACCGACTCGTACTTGCGTCTCTAGCGCATCCTACCCCTTCTTCCCGCCTTTCCCAGGGAGCGGGCCGGGGGGACTATGGGCCCGGAGGGAATGCCTTCCATCAGGGTCGGCCACATCCCTCCGGCACTGGGCGCGCGGTCGCGCCTCGCACACACTGGGCCTGCCGGGCGGAACCCCGGCGCGTCGGACGCCGCGGCTCCGAGCGGCCTGGCTCCATCCACACCGCAGGAGGATTTCGTCCATGCAGACCACCGCCCCTCCCCCGAACGTCGAGGCGCTTCTGGCCAAGGCCAAGCAGCCTTCGGCCGACGCCATGCGGCTCCATCCTTACTACCGGGGGAAGGTCGAAGTCGCCCTCAAGTGCCGCGTGCGCGACTTCGACGACTTCGCCATCTGGTACACCCCCGGCGTGGCCGCCCCCTGCCGCGCCATCGCCGAGAACCCCGACCTGGTCTACGAGCACACCCACAAGGGCAACACCGTCGCCGTCGTCTCCGACGGGACGCGCGTCCTCGGGCTCGGCGACATCGGCCCCAAGGCCGGGCTGCCGGTGATGGAGGGCAAGGCGCTGCTCTACAAGTACCTGGGGGGGGTCGACGCCTGGCCGATCATGCTCGACACCAAGGACCCGGACAAGATCATCGAGACCGTGCTGATGATCCAGCCCGGCTTCGGCGGCGTCAACCTCGAGGACCTGGCCCAGCCCAAGTGCTTCCGCATCCTAGACACCCTGCGGGCGCGGGCCGAGATTCCGGTCTGGCACGACGATCAGCAGGGGACGGCCACGGTCACCCTGGCCGGGCTGATCAACGCCTTGCAGATCGTCAACAAGAAAATCGACGAGGTGTCGATCGTCTTCGTCGGATCGGGCGCCTCGAACGTCGCCTGCGCCCGGCTGATCTTCAGCTACGGCGCCGACCCGGGGCGCTGCTTCGTCGTCGACAGCAAGGGCATCCTCCACAAGGGGCGCCACGACGTCGAGTTGCGCAAGGCCGAGTTCATCGACAAGTGGAAGATGTGTCAGACGACGAACGCCGAGGGTCGCCAGGGTGGCATCCCCGAGGCGATGCGTGGCGCCGACGTCGTCATCGCCCTGTCGAAGCCCGGCCCGGGCGTCGTCCTGCCCGAATGGGTGCGCTCGATGGCCTCCGACGCCGTCGTCTTCGCTATGGCCAACCCCGTGCCGGAGATCTGGCCCTGGGAGGCGGCCGAGGCGGGGGCGGCGATCGTCGCCACGGGCCGGTCCGACTTCCCGAACCAGGTCAACAACTCGCTCGGCTTCCCCGGCATCTTCCGCGGGACGCTCGACGTGCGCGCCTCGACCATCACCGACCCGATGTGCATCGCCGCCGCCGAGGCCCTGGCCGGCATGGCGGCCGAAAAGGGCCTGACCCCGCACTACATCCTGCCGACGATGGACGAGTGGCAGGTGTTCCCGCGCGAGGCGGCCGCCGTGGCGGTCAAGGCCATCGAGGAAGGCGTGGCGCGGCGCACCCTGACCTACGACGAGGAACTGGCTAACGCCGGCGAGATCATCCGCCGTTCGCGCAACCTGACGCGGACGATGATGGACGAACGATTCATCCTCGATCCCGACGCCTGAAACGCGGCAAGGAGCAGCGACGATGCATGACCTGATCATCCTGGGCGGCGGACCGGCGGGCCTGACGGCGACGGTCTACGCCTTGCGCAAGCGCCTCGACGTGCTGCTGATCACGCGCGATCTGGGCGGCAAGACCAACTACCGCCTCCAGCTTCCCTTCGTCGAGAAGCACCTGGTGATCACCGGCGAAGAGGTCGTCAGCCGCTTCGCCAACGAGATCGAGTACCTCGAGTTCGCCCGGGTCTTCGACCGCGCCGAGAAGGTCGAGCGCCAGGGCGCCGGCTACCGGGTGACGACGCGCGGCGGGCAGAGCTACGACGCCCGCACGCTGATCGTCGCCACCGGCGCCTCCGGCCGCCGCCTGGACGTGCCGGGGGAGAAGGAGTTCATGATGCGCGGGCTGTGTTACAGCGCCGTGTCGTACGCGCCGCTGTTCATCGAGCGCGACACGTGCGTCATCGGCGACACGGCCCTCGCCCTGCGCGCGACGGCCGAGCTGGCGCGCATCGCCCGCAAGGTGACGCTCGTGGCGCCGACCCACGGCGACCTGGAAACCCCGATGGGACGCAAGGTCCTGGCGGCGCCCAACGTCGAGGTGCTCGAAGGCTACCGCGTCCAGGAGGTCCTCGGCGACGAGTACGCCCGGCGCCTCCGCATCCGCCGCGACGGGAACGAACGCCTCCTGGAAGCCGACGCCTTCTTCGTCGAAGTCGACCTGGTGCCGCGCTCGGAGATCGTCGCCGACCTGGTGGCGCGCGACGAACGCGGCCGCATCAAGGTCGACGCTCGCAACCGGACCTCGGCCGAAGGCGTCTACGCCGCCGGCGACGTTACCGACGTGATCTCGGAACAGGTCCTGATCTCGGTCGGCGAGGGCGCCAAAGCCGCCCTGGCCGCGTACGAGTACCTGCTCGAACGACCGTGACGACCGGGCCAGCGGGACGCCAGGACGCGGCCCCGCCCCGGCCGCCGTCGGCGCGCGACAGCGTGCTGGTCATCGGCGGCGGGGTCGGCGGGATGCGCGCCGCCATCGACCTGGCCGAAGCCGGGCTTCACGCCTACCTGCTCGAGACCGAGCCCGCTCTCGGCGGACGCGTGGCGCAGCTCGGTTTCATGTTTCCGACTCACGACTGCGTGTTGTGCCGGGGCACGTCCGATCACGGCTTCGGCTGCACCCGCCCTTCGATCACCCCCGCCCTGCTCGATCACAACCGCCATCCCAACCTCACGGTTCTGACCTCGACCGACGTCCTGTCATGCGACGGGGAGGCGGGCGACTTCCGCGTCCGGCTGCGGCGGAGGCCGCTCTTCGTCGATCCGGCGCGCTGCATCAGCTGCGGCCGCTGCGCCGAGGTCTGTCCGGAAGTCCGCCCGTCGGGGTTCCAGCTCGGCCTGAGCACACGCAAGGCGATCGACAAGTCGGCGCCGCGCTCGATCCCCAACGCCTACTACCTGCTGGCGCCAACCGAGGCCTGCCCGACCTGTCGCCGCTGTCAGGCGGCGTGCCCGACCGAGGCCATCGACCTCGAGGCGGAATCGACCGAACTCGAACTCGGCGTCGGCGCCGTCATCCTGGCCATGGGGTTCCAGCCGTTCGACCCGCGCCGGATGCCGGAGCTCGGCTACGGCCGGATCCCGAACGTCATCACCTCGATGCAGTACGAGCGCCTGGCGTCGCGTTCGGGGCCGACGGAAGGGATCGTGCGCCGCCTGTCCGACGGCGCCATCCCGCGGCGCATCGCCTGGCTGCAATGCGTCGGTTCGCGCGATCCGTCCAACCCCTATTGTTCCTCGATCTGCTGCATGTACGCGACGAAGCAGGCCATCCTGGCCCGGCAGCGCAACCGCCAGGCCGAGTGCCGCATCTTCACCATGGACGAGCGCGCCTTCAACAAGGAGTACGAGCTGTACTACCAGCAGGCGCGTCGCCGCCACGGCGTGGAGTACGTTCGCGCCCGTCTGTCGGCGGTCGCCGAGGACCCGGCCACGGGCGAGGTCGTCGTGCGCTACCCGGCCGGGCGCGGGCACGCCGAGTCGGCCGGCGGCCAGGGCCCGATCGTCGAGGAACGGTTCGACCTGCTGGTCCTGGCGGTCGGCATCCGACCGCCGCCGCGCGCCGTCGAATTGGCCGGCGTCCTGGGAATCGACCTCAACGACTATGGCTTCTGCGAGACGTCCAAGTTCTCCCCGCTGGCCGCCTCGCGCCCCGGCGTGTTCGTGTGCGGCGCGTTCGCCAGCCCCAAGGAGATCGCCGAGACGATCCTCGACGGATCCGGCGCCGCCGCCGAGGCCATGGCCCTGCTGCGCGGCAGCCTCGGTCGGCGGACCTTCAGCCGCCGTCAACCGTTCCTCGACCGGACGGCGACTCCTCGGACGCCGCGCAACGGCCGCGCGCCGTCGGTCGTCGTCGCCCTGTGCGACTGTGCCGGCGAGATCGGCGACGTCGTCGATCTGAAGGCCGTGGCGGCGCACGCCGCGCAACTGCCGGGCGTTCGCCGGGTCGAGTCCCTCCCGCTCGCCTGCCTGCCGGAAGGCGTCGAATCGCTGCGCCGACTCGTCGCCGACCCGGAGGTCCATCGCCTCGTCGTCGGCGCCTGCAGTCCGCGGACCCACGAGCCATTCTTCCAGCGTCTGGTGGTCGAGGCCGGCCTCGACGCGGCGTTCCTCGAGCTCGTCAACCTGCGCGAGCAGTGCTCCTGGGTGCACCGCGACGATCCGGCGGGCGCCACCCGCCGCGCCTTGGAGCAGCTGCGCGTGGCGGTCGCACGCTCGGCGTTCGCCCGGCCGATCGACAAGACCGAGCGCCCGCCGCAGCGGACGGCGCTCGTCGTCGGCGGAGGCGTCTCCGGGATGACGTCGGCGCTGGCCATCGCCGACGCCGGATTCGACGTGCATCTGGTCGAAGGCACCGGCGAGCTGGGCGGGAACCTGCATCACATCCACTTCGTCGCCGAGGGCGACAACCCGCAGCGCCTGCTGCGCGACCTGGTGAACCGGACCGTCGCCCACGAGCGCATCCGCCTGCACCTGCGCAGTCGGGTCGTCCGGCATCGCGGCAGCGTCGGCGACTTCCGCGCCGTCATTCGCACCGAAGCGGGGCGCGACTCGCCCGAGCACGAAACCGAGATCCGCCATGGCGTGACGATCGTGGCGACCGGCGGCGTCGAGTCCGCCACGCCGCGCTACGGCTACGGCACCGACCCGCGCGTCTTGCGCCAGTCGGCGTTCGAGGAGATCCTGGCCCATCAACCGGAGCGCGCCGCCCGCCTGCGCTCGGTGGTCATGATCCAGTGCGTCCCGCCGCCGACCGGCCCCGACTACTGCTCGCGCGTCTGCTGCACCAACACGATCAAGAACGCCCTGCGGTTGAAGGTCGTCAACCCGGCGTGCCAGGTCGTCGTGCTGTACAAGAACATCATCACTTACGGGTTCCGCGAGCAGTACCACCTCGAGGCCCGGCGGCGAGGCGTGCTGTTCGTCCGCTACACCGACGACGAGCCGCCGCAGGTCGCCGACGAAGCCGGCGGCCTGGCGGTGCGCGTCCGGGAGCACGTCTTCGGCGAAACGCTGACCTTTCGGCCCGACCTGGTGGCGCTCTCGATGCCGATCGAGCCTTCGGCCGGGACGGCCGACCTGGCGCGGCACCTCGGCGTGCCGCTCTCGCCGGAGGGGTTCTACCTCGAAGCCCACCCGAAAGTCCGACCGATGGACTTCGCCGACGACGGGCTGTTCCTGGCCGGCATGGCCCACTACCCCAAGTTCATCGAGGAGAGCATCACCCACGCCAAGGCCTGCGCCGCCCGGGCGCTGACCGTGCTGACCCGGCCCAGCCTCCAGCTCGGCGGCGTGGTCGCCGTCGTCGATGCGGCGCGCTGCACCGGATGCCTGACCTGCATACGCACCTGCCCGTTCGGAATCCCCGCCATGCGGTACGAAACGGCCGGGGTCGGCGGTCTCGGCGGCGCGGCCTGGATCGACCCGGCTCGCTGCCAGGGCTGCGGTACATGCACCGCCGAATGCCCGGCGCGCGCCATCCAGCTCGAGGGTTATCGCGACGAACAGCTGCGCGTCGGCCTCGGGGCCTGGCGTACGCCGGAGACGGAGGCCGCCTGATGGGCCCCGGCGTCGTCGTGCGTCAGATCGCGCGGCTCGAGGAGCATCTCTGCACCGGCTGCCGCGAGTGCCTGCCGGCGTGCGATGCGCGGGCCCTGATCTGGGTCACGGCCGAGCGCTGCTTGCTGCTCGATCCGTGGGCCTGCACCGGATGCGGCGACTGCCTGCGCGCCTGCCCCGAGGGGGCGCTGTCGCTGGCCACCGTGGAGGCGCGATGACCGAGACGACCGCCTTCCATCCCGAGATCACCGTCTTCACCTGCAACTACTGCGGTTACATGGCTGCCGACACAGCGGGCGCGCTGCGCGAGTCGTACCCGTCGGGCGTGAAACTGGTCCGCCTGCCGTGCACCGGCAAGACCGACGTCCAGGTTCTGCTCGACGCCTTCGAGCAGGGTGCCGACGCCGTCGTCGTCGTCGCCTGCAGCCTGGGCAACTGTCATCACGTCCGGGGCAACGAGCGCGGCCGGGCGCGCATGGCGCGGGCGCGTCGATGGCTCGAGCAGATCGGCCTCGAGCCGGAGCGCCTCGAGATGCACTTCGTCTCGGGCGGGATGGGCGCCACGTTCGCCCGCATCGTGCAGGGCATGACGGCCCGGGTGCGGGCGTTGGGCCCGAATCCGCTGCGGCCGGCGCGCGCCGACGACTCATCCGGCCTGGCACGATCCTGAGGATGAGCGCCCTGCCTCGGGAGGGCGAGACAGCCTGCAGGATCCATCGCACAAGCGCTGTTAGCCACGGCGGGAACACGCTCGTAGAGCGCCCTTCCGGGCGGAAGCTTCTATCTCGCCACAAGTCGCTGGGGCCGCCAGGCTGTTAGAATGGTCACCCGGAGGCTGCTCGTCTGGTGAGAAGAATCGTCCCTGTCCTCGGGCTCGCCGCTTTCGTCGTCCTGGCCGGCTGTGGCTCCCCACCGCCGGCCATCTCGGATGCCTCGCCAACGATCGCCGTCGGCATCACGTTGCCCCCGGCCTGGACCGATACCCCGACGCCTTCTCCCGCGCCTCCCACCGAGACCCCAACGCCGACCCTGCGCCCGGCGGTCGCCGCCGCTCGCCAGACCGCGACGACGTGGCCGCCGATCGAGATCGTCGCCGTCGGCGCCGGCGCCGACACGGCGACCTGGGAGCGGGTCGACTTCGGCTCCGGCTCGTTCCTCCTGCCCGACGGCTTCGAAGTCGCCGACCTGCGGGGCGTCGACGACGTGATCGTGCTGTTCCTGCAAGCCTTCGCCAACGACATGGTCTCCTTCACGCCGGAGGTCGCCACGCCGGCGCCCGGCACACCGACCTCGACGCCGATCCCGCTCGACGAGCTCCAGTCGGCGTTCGACATCGATGTCCTGGTCGCCGCCGACCGGAGGGCCCAGACCGTCATGTCTCTGGTCGGCGCGCCGCTCCCGCCCGGCTTCGATCTGGAGGCGATCCTGACCGAGGCCGTCGGGCGCGTGCAGGGAGAAGTCCAGGTGATCGGTCGCGAAATCGTTGGCGGCGCGCCGCGCCCGACGGCGCGTGCCTTCCTCCTGGTCGGCGACCCCGACAGCGGCCAGATCGAGGACCAGGCGATCTACGTCGCCCTCGAGGGCAGCCGGGCGTGGACGCTCTCCTTCCAGGCGGGCGACTTCGCCGAGATGGAGCCGATCTTCGAGACGATCGCCCTCAGCCTGCAGCCCTCGCCCTGACCCGGCCATCCTCGCTCGTCCCAAGCCGACGGCGCCCGCGCCGGTCGGGTGCCCCGGATCGGGTCACGGGCGCGCGAACACCGCCGTGAAGTACCCGCGTCCGGTCGCCGAGTTGTAGCGGTACCCCAGACCGATCTCGGTGTAGTTCGGGCTCATCAGGTTGGCGCGGTGCGGCGCACTGTTCATCCACCAGTCGAACACGCGTTGCGGCGCGGCGGACGAGGTGTCGCTCGTCGAGTAGATGTTCTCCCCGATCCACGACCACGAGTAGCCCTGCCGCGCCACCCGATCCCGCACGCTCGACCCGTCCGATCCGGTGTGCGAGACAAAGCTGTTGCAGGCCATGTCGGCGCTGTGGACGCGCGCCGCCGCCTGGAGCTGGCCCTGCAGGCCGTAGGCGCGCAGCCCCTGGTTCTGGCGCTCGGTGTTGATCAGCACCAGCAACGTGCTCTCGAAGGCGTCGTTCCCGCTCAGATTGCAGACCATCGTCGGCGTCGCCGTCGGCGGGACGGGCGTGGACGTCGGTGGGGGAGGCGTGAATGACGGCGTGTCACTAGGATAGACCGTGCCCGGGCCGGGCGTGTCGGTCGGAGGGCCCGGCGTAACCGTCGGCGGGACGGGGGTCGACGTCGTCGAGGCTCTTGCCGTCATCGCCATCGTCGCCGTGCGACTGGGAGTCCGGGTCGCGGTGCGCGTGGGGGTGCGCGTCCAGGTGATGGCCGGAGTTCGGGTCCGGGTCGACGTCGGTGAGGGCGAGGCCGTGTCCGTCGAGGACGGCGAGGGCGATGGCGATTCGGTCGCCGTCGGCGTGCCGGTTTCGGTCTCGGTCGGCGTGGTGGTCATGATCGAGGTCGGGCTGGGCGTCACGGTCGCCGTGTCCGGCGGCAACGGCTGGAGCGGAGTCGATGTCGGCGGCAGGGTTACCTCGGCCGGCGGCACGCGGGTCGCAGTCGGAGACGGCCGCAGGATCATTCCGTACTGGGCGGCGAGGCCCTCGAGCGGCGCCAGGTCGACGAGGATCAGCGGCTCGCCGACTGCCGCCTGACCGACGACGATCAGCGTGGCCATCGCCACGGCGCAGGCGAGAGGCGCGGCCACGCCGAGGTACAGCGCCCGGGCGAGGCAGCCGGCGCGCCGTCGCCGGCGGAGGCGCCGCGCCGGGCGAGTGCTCGGCTCGACGTAGGCCATGGTTCCATTATGGCGAAGAGGAGCGACCGCGAAATGGGTCGATGTTCCCTCGACCCCCTGTTCCCACGGTGCGAAGGGCCTTCCCCTTGACGCGCCCGCCGGACACGTTACAATCCCGGCCATGGCCTCGCACCCCGCCGCGACGCGCAACCCGAACGCCAACGCCCTCGGGTCCCACGCCGCCGGCGGGACGGGCTAGGCGCGCTGCACCACGAGCCTGCGCATACGGCCCCAGCCTCCGGCTGGGGCCTTCGATTTTCGAGGAGAAGCATGGAACCGGTGACCGTCGTTCGACCCGAAGAGCTCGTGCCCGTCAGCGACCACCTGCGTCGCCTGGCGCCGATCCCCGCCTCGCGCATGTTCCTGATCCACAAACGCCTGGCCGTGTTTCGCGAGCGGAACCCGGGGGTCGAGACCTTCGACGCTTCGCAGGGCGACGGAGGCGCGAGCCTGCCCGGCGTGCCGCTGGAAGTCCTCGAACGTGCCGCCGCCCTCCAGCGCGAGCACGGCTCGGCCTACGATATGCCGTATGGGACGGACGCCTTCCGCCGGGCCGTCGTCGAGGCCTACTGGCATCTCGGAGCGGCCAGCGGCCTCGGCCCGGAGAACGTTCTGGCGACGGTCGGCGGCCGCGACGCGCTCGTCCGGGCCTACGAGGCGATGCTCGCCCTCGGGCACGGCCGCACCGGCGACCTGATCGTCGTCACGCGCGTGCCGTGGATCTCGTACAACTGGGGGCCATACGGGGTCGGGGCCAACGTGCTGCTGGCACCCGGCGCTCCCGAAGACGGTTGGGCCTACACCCAGGAGGCCCTCGGCGAGTGCGCCGCGGCTGCGGCTCGGCTCGGGCGCCGGATCGCCGGGGTCGTCATCACCAGCCCCGACAACCCCACCGGCCGCGCCCTGTCGCCGGAACGGCAGGCGGCGCTCGGCCGGGCGGCGCTCGAAGCCGGCGCGGCCTTCGTCCTCTACGACTGGATGTACCACACCGTCACCGACGGCTCGCCGATGGACCTCGACTCCTTCGTGCAGGGGTTCGAGCCCGGGCAGCGAAGCCGCCTGATGTTCCTCGATGGACTGACGAAGTCACTCGGGGGCTCGAACATCCGCAGCGCGCACCTGATCGCCTCGGCCGACGTCATCGCTTTCCTCACCGCCCGCGCTTCGCACGCCGTGATCCCACCCTTCTACGGGATGGCGGTCGCCATCGCCGCCTACCAGGCCGGGTTCGCCGAAGTGGCGCGGGTCATCAACGAGCCGACGAGCGCCAGCCGGGCCGCCCTGCGCCGGTTCGTGGCCGAGAACGGCCTGACGGCGACCCTGGATCAGGGCTACTACGCGTTCCTCCACGTCGGACCGTGGCTCGCCCGGCGCGGCTGGGCCGACAGCGAGCCGCTCGGCACGTACCTGGCCGAAGAGCACGGGCTGGCGATCGTGCCCGGCGCCTTCTTCTCGCGATTCGGCGGCGAGTGGATTCGCTTCTCGTACGCCCTGCCGCCGGAGCGCACGATCGGCGCGGCCAGGCGCCTGCTGGAGGGGCTCGATGCCCTGGCGGCCGGCTGACGTCGATCGCTTCGTCGACCGGGTGCGCCACGCCCGCCAGGCGTCCGCCGAGCAGCATCCGGAACGGGGTACGAGCGGACTCGAGCTCGAATGGAACCTGCTCCACTCGAACTTCCGGCCGCTCGAGCGCGTCGAGGTCGGCGCGGCCGCGCGTTCCTTCGCCGACGTCTTCCGCGACGACTTCCTGCCGGCCTGGCTGTCCGAACGCACGCAACTCGAAGTCTTCCACTGGATGATCGAGTGGACGACCCGGCCATACCTCTCCCCCTGGCTGACGATCGCCGAGAGCCGTCTCCTGGAAGCCTGTCAGGCGGCGGCGTTGCATCGCGCCGGCGAACGGTTCGGCGAGAGGCTGTATGCCTGGCACGGCAACCTGCCGGCCCGCGTCCGGGTCGGGCACGACACGATCCCCGACGGCTGGAACCTCGCCAAGCGGCGCTACCTCGAGCGGTGTGTCGAGCTGTACGGCGCCGACCTGGCGACGGCCGGCATCCACGTCAACCTGACCCTCCCCGAGCCGCTCGTCGCCTTGGATTTCCTGCACCGCGCCGGCCGCAGCCGGCCTCACCTCGACGCGTTCAAGAACTGGGTCTACATCGACCTGACGCGCCGGCTGCGTGCCTTCTGCGCGCTGTTCATCGCCACCGCCGCCAGCACGCCGCTGCGCGCCGATCCGCGACGGGCCGATTCGGTCGTGCGCCTGTCGCGCTTCGACTCCGTCCGCAGCCTGACCTTTCCCAACCCGGCGTCGCTCGACCTTCCGGGCCTGTACCGTTCGCATCGCGAGTACGTCCGCCTGTCGTATGACCTCGTCCGGCGCGGCGTCCGCTTCGGCAACAACAACTGGACGCCGGTGCGCGCCCGATCCTTCGCCGAACCTGTCGAGCGGCTGATCTCGATCAGCAGCGACCAGCTCGAGGCCCTCTACCGGCGCGGCCTGTACCAGCCGGGCGGCCGGCGGTCGCTGGAGGACATGGCACGGCGCGTGGTCGAACAGAACCTGCGCGCCCGCATCGATCTGCCGATGGCGCGGGTCGAGTTGCGCACCGACGACGGCGGCCACCCCTTCGACCTCGACCTGGCCAACCTGACGCTCAAGGAGTTGCTGCTGCTGCGGCTGTACGGCGACTCCTCGTTCGGTCTCCCGGTGCGCGACGACGCCGCCGGGATTCGCCGATTCCGGCGCAACGAAACCGCCGCCGCCCGCAGCGGCCTGCGGGCCGAGATCGAGGACCCCTTCGGGCGCGGCACGGTTCGCCTGCGCCTCTTCCTGCGTCGTACCCTCGACGCGGTCCGGCCGCTGGCCGAGGCGCTCGGCGTCGCCGGAGACCTGGAGCCGCTCGAGGCGATCGCCGACGGCGCGCCGAACACGGCCGAGCGGCTGCGGCGCGAAGTCCGAGGTGCGATCGGCCGCGGCGACCACATTCCCCTGGAGATGTTGCGGCACCTGGCCGAGCGGCGCGAAGAGGAAGTGCAGCGCGACCTCCAGCGCATCTCCGCCACGCTGCCGACGCTCGGGCCCGAGGCCGAGCCTCTGCGGCGTCTGTGGGAAGACGTGCGGGCGTTCGTCAGGGTCGAGGTCGGGCCGAGCCGTGATGCGCCGCCGCGGCGGAAACCTGCGGCCGGCGATTCCCGATAGACCCCGTCCGCATTCCGGGCTGACGGTGGCCGTCGACCGTCCGTCAGGCCGGCACTTCGCCATACCCGACGAACTTTCTCCACTCGCCCCATGACCTCCGGCACTGCCCGGCGCCTCCCCCGCGAACCATCATGGTCGTGGGTGAGCGCCTCTCCGAGGAGGGTCGATCCTTCCTCCGCGGGCCCCACCCCCGGTGGCCGACTTGTCCGAAGCCCAGGTGCCCATGCGACAGACCACCCCCGGCGATGTGGCCGCCTCCCCGCCGGTCGGCGCCGTGCTCGTCGTCGGCGGAGGCGTCGCCGGCATGCAGGCCAGCCTCGACCTGGCGGACCAGGGGTTCCTGGTTCACCTGGTCGAGTCGCGCTCGGCCATCGGCGGCCACATGGCGCAGCTCGATAAGACGTTCCCGACGAACGACTGCGCCATGTGCACGATCAGCCCCCGGCTGGTCGAGACCGGGCGGCACCTCAACATCGCCCTGCACGTCGACACCGAGGTCGAGCGCATCGACGGCGTCGCCGGCGACTTCACCGTCGTCCTTTGTCACAAGCCGCGCTACATCGACCCGCTCCAGTGCGTCGGCTGCGGCGACTGCGCCAACGTCTGCCCGGTCGTCATCCCCGATCCGTTCAACGAGGGACTCTCCACGCGGCGTGCGGCGCACAAGCTCTATCCGCAGGCCGTCCCCAACGCGTTCGCCATCGAGAAGCTCGGCATCTCGCCGTGCCGCGAGGCGTGCCCGGCCGGCCAGCGCGCCCAGGGGTACATCGCCCTGGTGCGCGAAGGCCGATTCGCCGACGCGCTGCGGGTCATCAAGGAAGACAACCCGTTCCCCGGGATCTGCGGCCGGATCTGCAATCATCGCTGCGAGGACGCCTGCAACCGCGGCCTGGTCGACGAGCCGGTCAACATCCGCGCCCTGAAGCGCTTCATCACGGACCGGGTGTACGCCGAGCCCCGCACGCCGAGGCCGCCGGCCGAGCGCCGCTACGCCTCGCGCGTCGCCATCATCGGCGCCGGGCCCTGCGGGCTCACGGCAGCCCAGGACCTGGCGCTGCGCGGCTACCCGGTGACGGTGTTCGAGGCCCTCCCCGTTGCCGGCGGCATGCTGCGCGTCGGCGTCCCCGAGTACCGCCTGCCGACCGCCATCATCGAACGCGAAATCGCCGACATCCTCGACCTGGGGATCGAGCTGCGCCTCAACACGCGCGTCGACGATCTGGAGAGTGTGTTCCGCCAGGGCTTCGCCGCCGTGCTGGTGGCGGTCGGCGCGCACGAGGGCGTGCGCCTTCCTCTGCCGGGCGCCGACCTGCCCGGCGTGCTGGTCAACACGCACTTCCTGCGGGACGTCCGGCTCGGCCGGTACCGGCCAGGCGCCGACGGGATCCGCACTCCCAACGGCGAACCGTTCGGGCCGCGCGTGCTCGTCCTGGGCGGAGGCAACGTCGCCATCGACGTCGCCCGCAGCGCGCTGCGGCTCGGCGCCCGCGTCGAACTGGCGTGCGTCGAGCCACGCCATCGGATGCCGTGCCATCCGTGGGAGGCCGAGGCCGCCGAGGCGGAGGGTGTCGTGATTCACGCCGGCCGGTCCTTCCGGCGGATCGTCCAGGGGCCGGACGGACGGGCGTGCGGCGTCGAATGCGAGCGCGTCCGCGACTTCTCGTTCGATGCGGAAGGACGCCTGTCGGTCGAGACCGAGCCCGGGACGGAGCACGTCCTCGAGGCCGACACCGTCGTCTTCTCCGTCGGGCAGCGAGCCGGCCTGGCCTTCATCCCCGACGACGCCGGGGTCGGCATCACGCGGCAGAAGACGATCGCCATCAACCCCAACACGATGGCCGCCACGCGTCCCGGCGTCTTCGCCGCCGGCGACAGCGTCTCGGGGACGGCCTTCGTCATCGAAGCCGTCGCCTCCGGACACCGCGCCGCCGACAGCATCCACCGCTATCTGCAGGGCGAGCCGCTCGAACCTACGCCGAAGCCGGAACTTCCGGTGGTGAAGTTCTCGCGGGCCCAGGCGGTCGAGCGCCTGGCCGCCGGCCGGGCGCGGCCGGGCGGGCGCGTCCCGATGCCCGAGCTTCCGGTCGAGGTGCGGCGCGCCGGCTTCGACGAGGTCGAGCGCGGCTACACCGATGAACTGGCGCAGCAGGAGGCGGCCCGCTGCCTGGCATGCGCCGTGTGCTCGGAGTGCCTGTCGTGCCAGTACGTGTGCAAGGCGCAGGCGATCCGCCACGACGACGTCGAACGCATCGAGACGGTGCGGGTCGGCGCGGTCATCCTGGCGCCGGGCTACCAGGTGTTCAACGCCGCGCTCTCGCAGGAGTACGGGCTGGGCCGTTACCCGAACGTCGTCACCTCGCTGCAGTTCGAGCGCCTACTCTCGGCCTCCGGGCCGACCTCCGGCAGGGTGCTGCGCCCGTCGGACGGCAGACCGGCTCGGCGCATCGCCTTCCTGCAGTGCGTCGGATCGCGCGACCGGAGCCACGACTACTGCTCGGCCGTGTGCTGCATGTACGCCGCCAAACAGGCGGTCATGGCGCGCCAGCACGACGCGGAGACCCGGGCCCACATCTTCATGATGGATCAGCGCGCCTTCAGCAAGGGCTACGAAGCCTACTACCAACGGGCACGGCGCGACTACGGCATCGAGTACACCCGCTGCCGGATTTCGGCGCTGCACGAGGAGCCGAAGACGGGAAATCTCGTTCTGCGGTATGTGGCGGAGGCTGCTCCGGCCACCGAACACCGACCACGGACCACCGCCGTCTTCGACCTCGTCGTCCTCTCCGTCGGCATGGAGATCTCCGAGTCGGTCCGGGCGCTGGGCCGCCGTCTGGGCGTCGAGCTCGACGACTACGGTTTCTGCCACACAGCGCTGTTCCAGCCGGTCGAGACCTCACGCCCGGGCATCTTCGCCGTCGGGCCGTTCCGCGAACCGAAGGACATCCCCGAGTCGGTCGTCGAAGCGAGCGCGGCGGCTGGCCGCGCCGCGGGGCTCCTGGCGCGCGGCCGCGCCACGCTGAGCCGCCGCGCCGAGTATCCGCCGGAGCGCGACGTCAGCGGGGAAGACCCTCGCGTCGGCGTGTTCGTCTGCCATTGCGGCTCGAACATCGGCGGCTACCTCGATGTCCCGGGCACGGCGGCCTACGCCGCGAGCCTGCCGGGGGTCGCCCACGCCGAGGACAACCTGTACACCTGCTCGCAGGATTCGATCGCGCATATCACGCAGCAGGTGAAGGCCCTCGGGTTGAACCGCGTCGTCGTCGCTTCCTGCACGCCGCGCACGCACGCCCCGTTGTTCCAGGACAGCCTGCGCGCTGCCGGGCTGAACCCGGCGCTGTTCGAGATGGCCAACATCCGCAACCAGTGCTCGTGGGTGCACTCGCACGACCACGAGGCCGCGACCCGCAAGGCAAAGACCCTGGTCCGGATGGCCGTCGCTCGCGTGCGGGCGCTCGAACCGCTGCACACGGCGGAGGTCCCGGTCGTGCCGGCGGCGCTCGTCCTCGGCGGAGGCGTCGCCGGGATGACGGCCGCGCTCGAGCTGGCGCGCGGCGGCTTCGAGGTGCACCTGGTGGAACGCCAGGCGGAGCTCGGCGGGAACCTCCGCCGGCTCGTCGGCACGATCTCCGGGATCGATCCCCAGGCGCTGCTCCGCGACGTGATCGGGCGGATCGAAGCCGAGGCGCGCATCCGCCGCCACCTGGCCACCGAGCTGGTCTCGACGGACGGGTTTGTCGGCAACTTCACGACGACCCTGCGGCGTGCGGACGGGTCGACCGTCGAGGTGCGCCATGGCGCGGCGATCGTCGCCACGGGCGGCGAGGAGTACCACGGTCCGGAATACGGTTACGGCACGGACCCGCGGATCGTGACCGGGCTGGAGATGGAGGCGAGGCTGGCGCGCCTCGGGCAGAGGCCTGTCGAGGCCGTGATGGGTGTGGGGGCGAACGGGGGAGCGTCCCGCGTCGTCGGTGCGCCACGCGACGGCCTCCCCGCCGACGCCACCTTCCTGCTGTGCGTCGGCCCGGCCGAGCGCTACTGCGGGAGAATCTGCTGCTCGACGGCGCTGCGGCAGGCGCTGGCGCTCCACAGGCTCGATCCGTCGATCCGCGTCACGGTCCTGTACCGCGATCTGCGCACGTACGGATTCAAAGAACGCCTGTACACCGAGGCGCGCCGGGCGGGAGTCCGGTTCGTCCGTTACGAGCCCGACGCGCCGCCGGTGGTCGAAGCGGGCCAGGGCGAAGGACCGCTGACGATCCGCGTGCGCGACCTCGTCCTGGGGCAGACGCTCACCCTGCACCCCGACCTGCTGGTCCTCAGCGCGCCGATCGTCCCGCGCCCCGACGCCCGCCGGGTGGCATCGGCGCTCAAGGTGCCGCTCGATGCCGATGGGTTCTTTCTCGAGGCGCACATCAAGCTGCGACCGGTCGATTTCGCCACCGAGGGTTTCTTCCTCGCCGGCGCCGCCCACTACCCGAAGGCGATCGACGAGGCGATCGTCCAGGCGCAGGCGGCGGCGGCCCGCGCGGCGCGCCTGCTGGCCCGCCCGTCGCGCAGCGTCGGAGGCGCCATCGCCGTCGTCGATCCGGCGCAGTGCGTCGGCTGTCTGACGTGCGTTCGCCTCTGCCCGTTCGACGTGCCGCAGGTGGTGGCGACGGCCGCCGGGGTCGGCGGCGTGATCGGTGCGGCGACGATCGAACCCTCGATCTGCCGCGGCTGCGGCGTGTGCGTCGCCGAGTGCCCGGCCCGCGCCATCCGCCTGGCGCACTACGACGACGATCAGCTCCTCGTCAAGCTCGAGGCGCTCGTCGCCGAGCCGGAGGCCGCCCGTGGCTGACGAGCCGACGGTCGTGGCCCTGTGTTGCACCCACTGCGCCTACAACGCCGCCGACCTGGCCGGCAGCCTGCGGGTGCAGTATCCGCCGGCGGTGCACGTCATCGAGGTGCCATGCACCGGCCGGGTCGAGGTCTATCACCTGCTGCGCGCCTTCGAGGAGGGGGTCGACGGCCTGCTGGTGGCGGGTTGACTGCCCGGCGACTGTCATTACCTGGAAGGTAATGTCAACGCACGACGAAGAGTAGAAGAGACCCGAAGCCGGATGAAGACGATCGGCCTCGAGCCCGAACGATTGAAGATGATCTGCCTTTCCTCCGCCATGGGCATGAAGTTCGCCGAAGAGGCGCGCCTGATGACGGAAGAGATCCGCGCCCTCGGCCCGAGCCCGCTGCACGTCGTCCGCTCCGAAGGCGATCGATGATCCCCCGGTCACGGATCGTTCGGCTTCCGGGCGCGCGCCTCATGGAGAGTCGTTCTCCTGTACTCCGCCTTCTCGACGGGCACCGCTTCCGGGCGACAGCAGCAGAGAAGGCGGAGTACAGGATTCCGCGGGTAGCGAAAACTCCCGTGGCGCAAGCGAAGGCAATTGCCTTTGGAGGACCGCATGATCGTTGCAGAACAGAAACCGTTCGAGGAGATCAAGGGGATGATCGCCGGGGCCGAGAAGGTCCTGGTCGTCGGCTGCGGCACGTGCGTCACGGTGTGCTTCGCCGGCGGTGAGAAGGAGGCCGGAATCCTGGCCACCAGCCTGCGCATGGCGACGCGCATCGACGGCGCGCCCAAGGACGTCACCCATACGACGGTCCAGCGGCAGTGCGAATGGGAGTACCTCGACCCGCTGGCGCCACAGATCGCCAACGCCGACGTCGTCCTGTCGCTCGGCTGCGGCGTCGGCGTCCAGGCGTTGGCCGAACGTTTCCCGAGCGCCATCGTCGTCCCCGGACTCAACACCTCGTTCCTGGGGCTGCCGACGGAACAGGGCGTCTGGGAAGAACGCTGCGCCGCCTGCGGCTCGTGCCTGCTCGGCTTGACCGGCGGCATCTGCCCGATCGCGCGTTGCGCCAAGCAGCTGCTCAACGGGCCGTGCGGCGGGTCGCAGAACGGCAAGTGCGAGATCGGGCGCGACGTCCCTTGCGCCTGGCAGTTGATCTACGACCGTCTCAAGGCGCAGAACCGGCTCCACCTGTTGATGGAGATCCAGCCGGCGAAGGACTGGTCCACCAGCCGCGACGGCGGGCCGCGCCGGATCACCCGCGAAGACCTCCGCCTGGCGGCGGAGGCCTCCGCGTAGGAGACGGCTATGGACGCAACCCACAGCCATCAGGATCCCCGAAGCGAGAGCGGAGGGAACGGCTTTCTCTCCGGTTCGCGCCTCGAACGCGTGCTGCGCGCCGGGCACTTCGCCGTCACCGCCGAGCTGGGCCCGCCGCAGAACGCCAACCCGGAGGTCATCCGTCAGAAGGCGCGGCTCCTGGCCGGCGTGTGCGACGCCGCCAACATCACCGACAACCAGACGGCGATCGTGCGCATGTCGTCGATCGGCGCCGGCGTGTTGGCGCTCCAGGAAGGCCTGGAACCGGTCATCCAGATGACCTGCCGCGACCGCAACCGCCTGGCGATGCAATCCGACCTGCTCGGCGCCTACGCCCTCGGGCTGCGCAACCTCCTGTGCCTGACCGGCGATCATCAGTCCTTCGGCAACCACCCGACGGCCAAGAACGTCCACGACTTGGATTCCCTTCAACTGATTCAGATGGTCGTCGGGATGCGCGACGGCAAGCAGTTCCAGTGCGGCGACGCCATCCAGGGCGTCGAACCGCGCTTCTTCGTCGGCGCGGCGGCCAACCCGTTCGGCGATCCCTTCGACTGGCGCCCGCTGCGGCTGGCCAAGAAGGTCAAGGCGGGGGCGAGCTTCATCCAGACGCAGTTGATCTACAACGTGGCGCGCTTCGCCGAGTTCATGGAGCGCGTGCGCGAGCTCGGGCTGCATCGCCAGATGTATCTGCTGGCGGGCATCGGACCGCTCAAGTCGCCGGGGATGGCCAGGTACATGCGCGACGAAGTCCCCGGCCTCGACGTGCCGAACGAATTCGTCGACCGCATGACGGCCGCCGCCGACGGAATCGACAAGGAGGACAAGAAGGCCCGCGCCGCCGCCTGGAAGGCGGAAGGGATACGCATCGCCATCGAACTCGTGCAGCAGGTGCGGCAGATCGAAGGCGTCGCCGGCATTCACCTGATGGCCATCGAGTGGGAGGAGGCGGTGCGACCGATCGTCGAGGGCGCCGGGCTGCTACCGAGGCCGGAGGTCGTCGCAGGGCCGCGCCCTGAGCCTGTCGCAGGGCCGCGCCCTGAGCCCGTCGAAGGGGCGGCCGCCTGACCGCCATGGACACGACGATGCGCGATTCCCTGGCCGAACGGATCCGGGATGAAACGGGCGAGAACGTCTTCCTGTGCTACCAGTGCGTCAAGTGCACGTCCGGCTGCCCGCTGGCCGAGTACTTCGACCTGGCCCCGAACCAGGTGCTGCGCGCCGCCCAGCTCGGGATGGACGAGCGCCTGCTCGACAGCCGCACGCCGTGGCTGTGCGCCTCGTGCCAGACCTGCACCACCCGCTGCCCGCAGGGCATCGACGTGGCGCGCGTGATGGACTTCCTGACGGCCGAGGCGCGCCGGCGCGGCATCGAGCCCAAGGTCCGCGAAGTGGCGCTGTTCCACAAGGTCTTCCTGCGCGACGTGGACCTGCTGGGACGCGCCTACGAGCTCGGGCTGATGGCCGAACTGAATCTGCGCACCGGCCATCCGCTGCACGACCTCGACCTGGGCCTCGAGATGTGGCGCCACGGCAAGATCCGCGTGTTGCCCGAGTTCGTCCTCCGCCGACGGCCGGGGCCGCCGCAGGCGGCGAACCGTCCGGAGAACGAGGTGGCCTACTTCCCTGGCTGCTCGTTGCATTCGATGGCCGAGGAATTCGACCGCTCGACGCGAGCCGTCCTCGAAGCCGTCGGGCTGCGCCCGGTCGAGCCCGACGGATGGGTCTGTTGCGGCTCGACGCCGGCACACCGTTTCGACGAACGTCTGGCGGTGCGTCTGCCCCTGGAGAGCCTGGTCCGGATCGAGCGACAGGGGTTCGACGAAGTCGCCCTGCCGTGCGCGGCATGCTTCAACCGGTTCCGCGCCGCGGTGCACGCGCTGCGCCGCGATGACGGCCTGCGGCGCGACCTCGAAGGCGAAGTCGGTGCGCCGTTCGCCGACCGGGTCGAGATCCTTTCGCTGCTGGAGCTGATCCACTCGCGGGTCGGCCTGGAGGCGGTGCGCGCCCGCGTGCGGCGACCGCTCGACGGGCTGCGGGTCGCCTGCTACTATGGCTGCCTGCTGACCCGGCCGCCGGCCGTGACGGGCGCGGCCGAGGCCGAGTACCCAATGGACATGGACCACTTGCTGCGCGCGCTGGGGGCGGAACCGATCGCCTGGGACTTCAAGGTCGCGTGCTGCGGCGCGTCGCTGGCGGTGACGCACCCTGAAATCGTTCTCGACATGAGCCGGGCGATCCTCGAGAACGCCCGGGCGCGCGGCGCCGATGTCGTCGCCGTGGCGTGTCCGCTGTGCCACAACAACCTCGACGCCCGACAGCGCCAGATGCGGATCGCGGATCCGATCCCGGTCCTGTACTTCACCCAGTTGATGGCAGTCGCCTTCGACCTGGTCGATCAGGCCGCCCTGGGCCGAAACCTGACCGACCCGCGGCCGGTGCTCGAGGCGAAGCTCGGTCTTCTGCGGGCCTAGCGGCGAAGCATGCTTCGCCCATCCATGTCGGGAGGAAGGTGACGAGAATGCCGCCGCTCGCTCACACCGTCCGCACCCGCACCGGCCAGGATGTGCGCCTGTGCCAGGCCTGCAACCTGTGCGACGATCTGCGCGTCCCCGGCATGGATCTGTCGTTCGGGGAGATGCTGCGCTCCGCCGGGCGCGACGAACTGCGCGCTCTGACCTGCGCCAGCCTGTGGGCGTGCGAGCCGCTCCTTTCGCCGCCGCCGACCTGTCAGGCCGGTCTCGACATCCCGGCGGTCATCGGCGCCCTGCGCCGCGAGGCCATCCGGCGCGGATGTTCCCCGCCGCCGGCGACGCCGGAGTGGATCCTGTGAAGATCGCCGTCACCGGGAAAGGCGGAGTCGGCAAGACGACTCTGACGGCGCTGCTGGCCTACGCCTTCGCCGAGCGAGGCCAGCAGGTGCTGGCGATCGATGCCGATCCATCCCCATGCCTCGGCCAGGCGCTCGGCTTTCCGGCGGAGGCCCTGGCCGGTCTCGAGCCGATCGCCCGCATGGAGGCCCTGATCCTCGAGCGCACCGGCGCCCAGCCCGGATCGATCGGCGCTTACTTCAAACTCAACCCGCGAGTCGACGACCTGCCGGATGCTTTCTCGGCGCTTCACCGCGGCATCCGTCTTCTCGAACTGGGCGCCGTCGAGATGGGCGGCGCCGGATGCATCTGCCCGGAGAGCGCCGTGTTGCGCGCTCTGGTGACGCACCTGCTGCTGCGGCGCGACGAGGCCGTGCTGCTGGATCTCTACGCCGGCGTCGAGCACCTCGGCCGGGCGACGGCCGACGCCGTCGACGCCCTGCTGATCGTCGTCGAACCGACCCGTCGCAGCCTGGGCACGGCGGCGCAGATCCGCCAACTGGCCGGCCACCTGAAACTGACTCGCCTGTTCCTGGTGGGGTGCAAGGTGCGAGACGGCGAGGAGCGCGCCTTGATCGAGGCCGGATCGCCCGGACTCCCCGTCCTCGGCCACGTGCCATTCGACGACGCCGTGCGCCACGCGGATCTCGAAGGCGGCACGGCCTGGGACGCCTCCCCGAGACTGAGGCAGGCGGCACGCGGGCTGATCGAGAAGATCAGTACCTTGTGATGGTCGATTGGTCGACGGGAGAGAGACGTCCCGCGGTCTGGCGTTGCGACTCGAAGCGGATGGCGGATCGCCGACCGCGGAACGCCGACCGCTTCCCTGGACCGCCCCTGACCACTGCGCGATTTCAGCAGATGCGCGGCAACATCTCGCCGGAGAGCATCTCGACGACGCGCGTCGTGCCCAGGCGGGTCCGCATCCGGACGCGCCCGGCCGGGCCCGGCTCGACGGCGCCGATGCGACGGGCCTCGCGCCCGAGCGGATGGGCGCGCATCGCGGCGAGCGCCGCTTCGCCCCAGGCTTCCGCCACGATGACCACCAGGCGGCCTTCGTTGGCGATATAGAGGGGGTCGAAACCGAGCAGCTCACAGGCCGCCGCCACGGCCGGCCGAACGGGGACTTCCTGCTCCTCGATGCGGATTGCCACGCCGCTCTGCCGGGCGATCTCGACGAGCGTCGTCGCCAGGCCTCCGCGCGTCGGATCGCGCAGCACGTGGACCTCCGCCCCGGCGGCGAACAGCGCCTCGACCAGGCCGTTGAGCGGTGCGACATCCGACTCGACATCGATGACAAAGCCAAGCTGGCCGCGAGCCGCCAGCACCGCCAGGCCATGATCGCCGATCGGCCCCGAGACCAGCACGACGTCTCCCGATCGCGCGTTGGCGCCGCCGATCTCCCGTCCGTCGGGGATCGAGCCGACGCCGGTCGTCTGGATGAAGACGCCGTCGGCCTTGCCCCGCTCGGCGACCTTGGTGTCGCCGGCGACGATCCGGACGCCGGCTTCCTGCGCCGACCGGCGCATCGAGTCGGCGATCCGGCGAAGGTCGGCAACGGCGAGACCTTCCTCCAGGATGAACGACGCCGTCAGCCAGAGCGGTCGGGCCCCCATCACCGCCAGGTCGTTGACCGTTCCGCAGACGGCCAGGCGTCCGATGTCGCCGCCGGGGAAGAACAGCGGCGACACGATGTGCGCGTCGGTGGTGATCGCCAGTCGGCCGGCGGCCGGGAGGCCCACCACGGCGGAGTCGTCGCCGCGTCGAAGCTCCGGGTCTTCGAAGGCCTCCAGGAACAATCCGCGCACCAGCCGATGGGTGAGGAGGCCGCCGCTGCCGTGGCCGAGGACGATGCACTCGTCGTGCGGGAGCGGCAACGGGCAGGAGAGATCAGCCGGGTGGGGAGCGGGAGGGGCGGTCACCTCAGATCCTTAACCATCCCGTCGTTCCGAGTCCATCCCGGTCGCAGGCCCCGCCTGCGCCATCTCCCGCCGCCGGTAGTTGTAGTATGCCGCGCACGCGCCCTCCGACGAGACCATCGTCGCGCCCAGCGGATGCTCCGGCGTACACGCCTCCCCGAACGCCGGACACTCGGTCGGCCGCCGGCGCCCACGTAACACCTCGCCGGCGAGGCACTGCGCCGGCTCCTGCGGCCGGATCGCGCCGACGTCGAAGTGTGCCTCGGCGTCGAACGCACGGAACGCCGGGCGGAGTCTCCATCCGCTGGCCGGAAGGAGGCCGATGCCGCGCCACGCTCGATCGCACTCTTCGAACACGCGGTGGATGACGTCCTGGGCCGGCCGGTTGCCCGCGAACGTTACGGCTCGCGGGTAGGCGTTTTCGGCTTCGCTCCGACCGGCTTCGAGCTGGCGGACGGCGGCCAACACGCCCCGCACCAGGTCGAGCGGCTCGAAGCCGGTCACCACCACCGGCACCCGATAGCGCGCCGCCAGCGCCGGGTACTCGTGGTAGCCCATGACGGCGCAGACGTGGCCGGCGGCGAGGAACGCCTGGACGCGGTTCTGCGGCGATCCGAGGATGGCGTCAATCGCCGGAGGCACGCGCACGTGCGAGACGAGCACCGAGAAGTTGCCCAGACCCAGGCGCTCGGCCTGAAGCACGCTCATGGCGTTCGCCGGCGCGGTGGTCTCGAAGCCGATGGCGAAGAACACCACCTGACGGTCCGGGTGGGCCAGCGCCAGCCGGATGGCGTCGAGGGGCGAGTAGACGACGCGCACGTCGCCGCCCGCCGCCCGGACCGAGAACAGATCGCCGTCCGAGCCGGGCACGCGCAGCATGTCGCCGTAGGACGTGAAGACGACCTCGGGGCGGGCGGCGATGGCCAGCGCCTTGTCGATCTGCTCGAGCGGCGTCACACACACCGGGCACCCCGGCCCGTGGACGAGTTCGATCTCCGGCGGCAGCAGCTGGTCCAGCCCGTAGCGCAGGATGGCGTGCGTCTGACCGCCGCAGATCTCCATCAGAACCCAGGGACGCGTCACCGTGCGGCGGATCTGGTCGAGCACGTCGTGGACGGCGGAGGCGTCCCGGAATTCCTCGACGAATCTCATCGCTCCACCCGGCCGCGCGCGACGAAAGGCCTACGGCGTCGCGGGCGGTTCATACTCGGCGATCCCTTCGAGCAGCTCACGCGTCGCGCGCGCCTCGGTTTCCGACAGGACGCTGATGGCGAACCCGACGTGCACCACGACGTAGTCCCCGACCGAGGCCTCCGGCACGTACGCCAGACACACCTCCCGCCGTACGCCGCCGAAGTCGACGGTCGCCATGCGCAGTCCATCCCGCTCGCGGATCTCGACGATTTGGCCCGGTACCCCGAGGCACATGGTGTCTCCTTTACCTTCGGCGCGCCCGCGCCGCGGCGATCGCCGCCTGGCCGAGGGCGATGCCACCGTCATTCGCCGGCACCTGGCGGTGAACGAGGACCTCGAACTCGTCGTCCTCCAGGCCGGCGACGGTCCGCTCGAGCAGCAGCATGTTCTGCCAGACGCCTCCGCTGAGCGCCACGCGCCGCACTCCGGTCATGCGCCTGGCGCGGCGGCAGGCCTCGACCACCGCCGCGGCGACGGCGTTGTGGAACCGCGCCGCGATCACCGGCGGTGGCGTCCGGCGTCGCAGGTCGGCGACGATCGCCCGGATCGCCGGCGAGGCGTCGAACGTCGGCCCGTCGAAGTCGAAGGCATAGGCCTCCCCGGTCGCGCGGTCGGCGATGGCTTCGAGCTCGACGGCGGCCTGCGCCTCGTCGAGCACTTCCTGGCGAACACCGATGAGCGCCGCGGCGGCGTCGAACAGCCGGCCGACGCTCGACGTCGGCGGGGCATTGAGGCCGAGTCGGAGCGCCTCCGGCTGGAGCATGCGCCCGACGACATCGCGTTCCGTCGGCGAGGCGTGGGCGACGGGAGGCAGGTCTTCCTCCCACGCGACGCCGGCGCGCGCCAGCCAGGCAAGCGCCACGCGCCACGGCGAGCGGACGGCGGCCTCGCCCCCCGGAAGAGGGACATACGCAAGATGTCCGAGCCGGCGCGCCGAACGCAGGTCGGCCAGAAGCACCTCGCCGCCCCACACCGTGCCGTCCTCTCCGTAGCCCGTCCCGTCGAAGGCGATCCCGATCGCCGGCTCGTCCGCCGCGATCGACCACTCGGCCAGGCAGGCGGCGATGTGCGCGTGGTGGTGTTGGACGCGGGTCAACGGCAGGCCGTCGCGCTCCGCTCGCGCCGCGGCATAGCGCGTCGCCAGGTAATCCGGATGGCTATCGCACGCCAGGAGGCGCGGCTGCACCTGGAACAGCCCTTCGAAATGGGTAACGGCGGCTTCGAAGAAGCGCAACGAGTCGTCGTTTCCGAGGTCGCCGATGTGCGGACCGAGAAACGCCTGCCCATGGCGGACGAGGCAGAAGGTGTTCTTCAGCTCGGCGCCGACCGCCAGGAGCGGCGGCGAGGCGATCGGCAGAGGGATCGGATCCGGCACGCGGCCGCGTGCCCGGCGCAGCGGGTAGTCGGCGCCGCGGAAAAGACGTTGCACCGAGTCGTCGCAACGCTGGTGGATCCGCCGGTCGTGCATCAGAAGCGCATCGGCGATTCCGCCCAGCGTGCGGCGGGCCTCGTCATTGTCGGCCGCGATCGGCTCGTCGCTGCGGTTGCCGCTTGTCATGACCAGCGCCGTCGGCATGCCTGCGCCGCGTTCGAGCAGCAGGTAATGCAGCGGCGTGTACGGCAGGAGGGCGCCCACCGTCCGCTGGCCGGGCGCGACCGACGGCGCCAGGCGCGCTCCCTCGAGCCGGTCGAGGACGACGATCGGGCGGTCCCGCCGTTCGACGGCGGCGCGGGCGTCGTCGCTCACCACGGCGACGGCCGAGAGCGACGCCAGGTCGGCGAACATCACGGCGAACGCCTTGTCGCCGCGGCCTTTCCGTTCCCGCAGCCGGCGCACGGGCGTTTCGTCCGCGGCGTCGCATGCCAGGTGAAAGCCTCCGAGGCCTTTGACGGCGACGATCTCTCCGCCCGCCAGCCGCCGACGCGCTTCCCCGAGCGCGGCCTCGCCCTCGGCGACGCGCTCCCCGCCGGACTCGAGCCACAGCGACGGGCCGCACGCCGGGCAGGCGATCGGCTGCGCGTGGAAGCGGCGGTCCTGCGGATCGCGATATTCGGCGGAGCACTGCCGACACATTTCGAACGCGGCCATCGTCGTGCGCGGCCGGTCGTAGGGCATCGATTCGATGATCGTCAGGCGAGGGCCGCAGTGGGTGCAGTTGATGAACGGGTAGCGGTGGCGACGATCGCCTGGGTCGAACAGCTCCCGCAGGCACGCGGCGCAGACGGCCACGTCGGCCGGGACGAGCGCCGCCCCTCCCGCCGCCTCGCGCGATGGCAGGACATGAAATCCCTCGAGACCGTCGCCGTCGCAGGCTTCGACCTCGATTCGCTCGATGCGCGCCAGCGGCGGCGCGCCGCTTCGCAGGGCGCGCCCCAACTCCTCCAGCGCCTCCGCCGCACCGAACGCCTCGATCTCCACCCCGGCCGAGGTGTTGCGCACCCACCCGTCGAGCGCCAGGCGGCGCGCCAGGTTGTAGACGAACGGCCGGAACCCGACACCCTGCACGACCCCGTGAACCCGCAGGCGGCGACCTTGCCGCGGGGCTTCGGCGGGCCGGAGGGCGGTTTCCGAGCGGTGCGTCATCGGCGCCCGGCTCCGGCGGCCTCCGAGGCGGTCCTCGGGGCGCCGCGCCTGGCGGCAACCGCCTGCCGCAGCCACGCAAGCCACTCGTCGAGGCCCTCGCCGGTGACGCACGAGATTCGGTACGAGCGCAGCGAAGGATTCAGCATCTCGACTCCGCGCAGGAAGCGCGCCACATCGAACGGAACGTACGGCAGCAGGTCGACCTTGTTGAGCAGGACGACGTCCAGACCGCGATACGAACCGGGGTACTTGTACGGCTTATCGTCCCCCTCCGGCACCGACGCCACCAGCACCCGCGCCTGCGTCCCGAGGTCGAACGCCGCCGGACAGACCAGATTGCCGACGTTCTCGACCAGCAGCAGATCCACCCGTGTCAGATCGAGGGCCTCCAGCCCGCGGCGCACCATGGCGGCGTCGAGGTGACACTGACCGGCGGTGTTGATCTGGACCGCCTGAGCGCCGGCGGCGGCGGCGCGATCGGCGTCGAGCGACGTCGCCAGGTCGCCGTCGATCACCGCCACCCGCAGCTCGCGGCCGAGGGCGGCGATGGTGCGCTCGATGAGCGACGTCTTGCCGGCCCCCGGCGAGGCCATCAGATTGACGGCGAAGACGCCTACCGCGTCGAGCCAAGCACGGTTCTCCGAGGCCAGGCGGTCGTTGGCCGACAGGATATCCTCGACGATCTCCACGCGTCGGCTCATGCCGCCTCGCCCTCGACGTCGATCGCTTCGAGGTAGCACTCGTCGCCGGCGGCCAGCCGCAGGCGCGATCCGCCGCAAGCGGCGCAGCGCCAGTCGTCGCCGGCGTCGGCACCGCAGTCGAGGCAGGTCAGCCGCGCCGGGATCCGACGGACGCGCAGGCGGGCGCCCTCGGCCGGAGTGCCGCGCGCCACGAAGTCCCAGTAGAACTCGAGCGACGTCGGATCGAGTGGCGTGAACTCACCGGCGACCAGGTGCAGGGCGACGACCCGGCGCGCCCCGGCCCGGCGCGCATGGCGCAGGGCAAGTTCGAGGGTGCCCTCGGCAAGGGACAACTCGTGCACCGAACCTCCACGATGAGGATACGGGGCCGGCCGCGGGCGAGGCAGTGGAAAACGTCACCCAAACGCTACGAACGCAGTCCGAATTGGCGGGTGGGCGAGGATTGCGGACGAGACGGGTCGCAAATGGGCGGCTGGTCGGGCGACTGAGCGTCAAAGCCCCCATATCCGCGGCGTCGCCAGTTCGAGGCTGTTGCCGGCCGGGTCGCGAAAGTAGATCGAGCGGCCGCCGCCGGGCCACCTCACCTCGCCTTCGATCGGGATGCGTTTCTCGGCCAAGCGGGCCGCCCAGCGGTCCAGGTCCTCCTCGGCAACGGCGAAGGCGGCGTGCCCCGGGCCACGGGCGCCGTGGCCCGGCACGCCGCCGGAGCCGGAGGCGGTCGCGCCCGGATGGAAGACCAGGAACATCGACTCGCCGCAGACGAAGAAGACGTGTCGTCCCGCGAGCCGCGCGTGGACCTTCAAGCCGAGGACGTCGACGTAGAAGCGCTCGGCCGCCGCCAGGTCATCGGCGTAGACGCACGTCTCGAGGACACGCAGCGGCGACTGTCATGTGCCGCGCATCCGCGCCACGTAGCGAAAACAGCCGACCATGTGGTCGTCGACCATCCCGACGGCCTGCATGAAGGCGTAGCAGATCGTGCTGCCCACGAACCGGAAACCGCGCTGGCGCAGGGCCAGCGCCATCGCGTCCGACTCCGGGCTGCGGGCGGGGATCTGCTCCCAGCGCCGGGCGGGTTTCCCCAGGAGCGTCCGGCCGCCGGTGAACGACCACAGAAAGTCGCCGAGCGACTCGCCGACCTCCCACATCGCGACGACGATCCGGGCGTTGACGATGGCGGCTTCGATCTTCTGCCGGTTGCGGACGATTCCGGGGTCCCGCAACAGTCGTGCGACGTCGCGCCTTCCGTAAGCGGCGATGCGCCGCAGGTCGAACCCGTCGAAGGCGCGGCGGAACGCCTCCCGCTTGTGCAGGATGGTGCGCCACGACAGCCCGGCCTGGAAGGAATCGAGCGTGAGGTGCTCGAACAGCAGACGGTCGTCGCGCAGCGGGACGCCCCACTCCTCGTCGTGGTAGGCCTCCATCAGGGGATCCCCCGTCCCCCAGCAGCGGCGACGGATGCCGGCGGCCGTCATGCGGCGCCCGCCTCCGCCTCCGCGAGCGCCCGGCGCGCGGCGATCTTGCGATAGCCGACCCACTTCAACAGGTCGTTGATGCTCTTCGTCCCGCCAACCAGGAACAGCGCCGTCACCAGCCCGTCGAGGACGTCCGACGGCGGAACGCCGAGTGCTTCGAGCAGGCGCAGCCGCAGGCCGAACGTCAGGAGCAGGGCGATGACCAGCGCCACGACCCGCAGCAGCCACTTTCTGTGCCTGCGGAGGAATCGCGCCAGCAGCGGATCGACCAGCTCGAGGAACTGCTGCAGCGCGAGACTGCACACGATCACGGGCCCGAGGGCGATCACCAGGTCATCCATGTTCGCCTCCATCTCCGTTCGCTGCCATTGCGGTCAGCGGATCGTCAGCCAGGATTGGCGCAAGCTGTGATACAACGGTCACGCCCCGCCGGAACAGGCGCGGCCCGGAGGCAAGGCATGAGTACTTCCGCTCGACCCACGCCCTGGTCTCTGTGGCCCTTCGCCGCCGTCTGGCGACTGACGACCTGGATCCTGGGACTGACCGGCCGCCTGGTGGCGGTGCTGATCGGCCTGGCACTGATGATCCTCGGGGTCGTCCTCAGCCTGACGGTCGTCGGCGCGATCGTCGGAGTGCCGCTGGCGCTGGTCGGATTGCTGCTCGCCGTGCGCGGCATCTTCTAGCGGACCGCCCTCTCCGTCGCGATCCCTCGCACGTCCATGGGCTGTCCGCGAAGTGGGGCACGGGGGTGAGGCGGACGAATCGTTTCTCACCAGACTCCTGGGCGCGCCGCCTCCGACCGCGGTCGATCCGTCGGGTCCTCAGGCCGTCGCCAATCGGATGACGGTGACCCCCTCGCCTCCTTCGGCGTCCTTGCCGGCCTCGAAGCCGGCGGCGTAGGGATTGTCGCGCATCGCCCGTCGGATCGCCTGGCGCAGCCGGCCGGTCCCCTTCCCGTGGATGACGCGCACGAACGGCATACCCGCCAGGTAGGCCGAGTCGAGATGCTGCTCGAGGGCTTCCAGCGCCTCGTCCGCCGTCATGCCGCGCACGTCGACCTCCATCGGCACCGCCGAGGCGGTCGAGAGGGAAGGCGAAGCGCGCAACGGACGAGATGCCTCGGGTGCCGGGTGGCGCGCCGGCAGCAGGTCGTCGAGGGAGGCGCGCACGCGCAGCCGGCCGATCTGCACCTCCGCCTCTCGGTCCCCCAGCCCGACCAGCACGCCCTGCGAGCCGAGCGATCGCAATCGCACCGGCTCGCCGACTCGCAGCGGCGCCTCCGGCTCGGAGGAAACGGCGGCGATCGGCTCCGACGTGCGCCCGGCGAGCAGGCGCGCCTCGCCAACCACCTGCTTGACCTCCTCCAGTGGCTGGCCGGCGCGCGCCAGCCGGCGACGCAAGTCTTCCGCTTCCGCCAGGAGCGCCTCGGTCTCGGCCGCCGCCTCGAGCCGCGCCGCCTCGAGGATCGCGGCGCGCTCGACCTCGATCGCCTCCAGCCGTCGCCGGAGCTCGGCGCGCTGCGCCTCCGCCTGGAGGCGGGTCGACTCGGCTTCGCGGCGGGCCTGGCGCGCTGCCTCACGCTGGCGGTGGATTTCGTCGAGCAGCCCCTCGGCGCGCAGCGCCTGCGGGTCGACCATGCGCCGCGCCCGCTCGATGACCTGGCGCGGCAGGCCGAGGCGCTCGGCGATGGCCAGCGCGTTCGACCGGCCGGGCAGGCCGATCGACAGATGATAGGTCGGCCTCAGGCTGGCCAGGTCGAACTCGACGCTGGCGTTGCGCACGCCGGGCGTGGCGTGGGCGAAGGTCTTGAGTTCCGGGTAGTGGGTGGCGACGAACGTCGTCACGCCGCGCTCGACGAGCGTCGCCAGGATGGCCCGCGCCAGCGCCGAGCCCTCCTCGGGATCGGTGCCGGCCCCGAGCTCGTCGAGCAGCACGAGCGACTCCGGCCCGGCGGACTCGAGGATGCGCACGATGGCGGCGATGTGTCCGGAGAAGGTCGAGAGCGATTGCTCGATCGACTGCTCGTCGCCGATGTCGGCGTAGACGGCGTCGAACACGCTCAGCGCGGAGTCGGGGGCCGTCGGCAGGTGAAGGCCGCACTGCGCCATGAGCGCCAGCAGGCCGGCCGTCTTGAGCGCCACCGTCTTGCCGCCGGTGTTCGGGCCGGTGATGACCAGGGCGAACGTTTCGGCGTCGAGCACCAGGTCGACCGGCACGGCCGTCGTCGGGTCGAGCAGCGGATGGCGCGCCTGACGCAGCCGCAGCGTTGTGCCGGGATGCGCGCCGGCGGCGGGGCGGACCGCGACGAGCTCCGGCGGTTCGGCCTGGAGATCGTCGGCGTAGCGCGCCTTGGCCAGCGCCAGGTCGAGCTCGGCCAGCGCCGCGACCGTGCGCTGGATGGCATCGGCGCCGGCGCCGACTTCGGTCGAGAGGTCGGCCAGGATGCGGCGAATCTCGTCGCGCTCGGCGAGCTCCAGCTCGCGCACTTGGTTGTTGAGGTCGACGACGCTCAGCGGTTCGACGAACAGCGTCGCCCCGGACGCCGACTGATCGTGGACGACGGCCTTGATGCGCCCCTTGAATTCGGCCCGCAAGGGTACGACGTAGCGCCCGTCGCGCAGGGTGACGATCGGTTCCTGGAGCATCGGCGCCGTCTTCGGATCGTGGACCAGCCGGTCGAGCCTGGCCCGCAGCCTGTCCTGCGCCCCGCGCAGACTGTGGCGCAGGTCGGAGAGACGCTCGGAGGCGGTGTCGAGGACTTCGCCCCGCTCATCGAGGACGCGCGAGATGGCCTCGATCAGCCCGGGCGGCACGCTCAGCCCGCCGGCGACCTCCGCCAGCCGCGGGAAGGAGGCGCCGACTCGCTCGAAGAGCCGCGCCAGATTGCGCGCCGCGACGAGCGTCGAGCGCAGGTCCACGAGGTCCGCCGGCTCGAGCACCGCGCCGCGCGCGGCGCGGTCGGCGGCGGGGCGCACATCGTGGGCGCCGCCGATGGTCAGCTCGGGGCGCGTCTCGAGGAGTCGGCGCGCTTCGCTCGTGCGCTCGAGGGAACGCCGTGCCTGGCCCAGGTCGGTCGACGGCGCCAGGCGCCGCGCCAGCTCCTTCGAGGCCGAGAAGGCGGCGTACGTCTCGAGCCGCGCCAGGACCTTGTCGAGTTCGAGCAGGTGCAGCGAACGGGCGTCCATCGGTTCGGCAGTCTATCATAGGGGCCGGTGGACGGGTGAGGGCGGCGAGGCCAACGCGCCATCAACGACCTGAGACTCCCGGACCGACGAGGCCAGTCGAGAAGGCGGAGTTCCGGATGCTCCGGCGGAGCGAAGGGGCCGCCCAACGCAGCCGAGAGGCGGCTCAGAACGCCAACAACTCGTCGATCGCCCGGCCGATGGCCTCCACGTCGGGCACGACTTCGGCCATCAGCTCGGGGCTGTAGGGGATCGGGCAGTCGGGCGTCGCCAGGCGGCGCGGCGGCGCGTCGAGTTCGGTGAAGGCCTCCGACGAGACGACGGCCAGGACCTCGCCGGCGAAGCCGCCGGTGATCGTGTCCTCGTGGACCACCAGGCAGCGACCGGTCTTGCGCACCGAGGCCAGCACGGCGCGGCGGTCCCACGGCGAGATCGTACGCAGGTCGATGACTTCGACCCTTCCCGGGCGGCCGGCGGCGGCCTGGAGCGCGGGGTAGACGAGGGCGCCCCACGTGACCAGGGTCAACGCGTCGCCTTCCGCCAGGATCGAGGCGTCGCCGAACGGCACGACGTGATCGGAGCCGGGGTCGGGGCGTCGGGCGTGCGCCGCGTCGAGCAGGGCGCGATGCTCGAAGAACAGCACCGGGTCTTCGCCGCGCAGCGCCGAGCGCAGCAGACCGGCGGCGTCGGCGGCGTTGCTCGGGAAGGCCAGCCGCCAGCCGAGCGTGTGGGCGAAGATCGCTTCGCCCGTCACCGAGTGCCACGGGTCGCCGATGCGCTTGCCGAAGCCGACCGGGATGCGGACGACCATCGGTGCGGCGAACTTGCCGGCGGTGCGCCAGCGGATCGTGCCGGCGTCGTTGATCGGCTCGGTCGCCGGATCGGCGTACTTGCGGAACTGGATCTCCGGCACCGGCAGCAGCCCGGCCAGCGCCATCCCGATCGAGCGGCCGAGGATGCCTTCCTCCGAGAGCGAGGTGTCGAAGACGCGCCGGGCGCCGAACTTCCCCTGGAGCCCGGCGGTGGCGCCGTGCACGCCGCCCTTGACGCCGACGTCCTCGCCGAACACCAGGCAGCGCGGGTTGGCCTCCAGTTCCTCGTCGAGGACCAGGCGCACGGCCTCGATCAGGTTGAGGCGTTTCGTCGGGTCGGCGCGGCGCGGCGGGTAGCGGCGGCGCACGCCGTCGGCCGCCAGCCCGCCGACCTCCGGCAGGCGTCCGTCGAAGAACAGGTGGCGGGCGGCGTCGCCGCGCGGCGGCGGCAATGCCCGCGCCTCGTCGAGGGCGCGGCGCACCTCGTCTTCCGCCTCGCGGCGCATCGACTCCCACCGCGCGGCCTCGACCATCTCTGCCAACCGCGGGAGCGGATCGCGTCGCGCTTCGTCTTCCCTCTCGGCCGCCGACTTGTAGGCCTGGTTGTCGATGAAAGTGTGGCCCGAGAGGCGCGGCACGGTCAGGCGCAGCAGGCACGGCCCGTCGCCGCGGCGCACGTGATCGACGGCCTGGGCCACGAGCGCCGCCGTCTCGGCCGGCTCCGTCCCGCTGCCGTTCCGGACGAACAACCCGATGAACGATTCGAGGTTGCGAGCGATGTCGCCACCCGGCGTCTGGAGCGCGCTCGGGACCGACAGGCCGTAGGCGTTGTCTTCGATGAAGAACAGCAGGGGAAGACGCAGGGTGGTGGCGATCGTCAGCGCCGACCAGAAGCCGTTCGTCGCTACCGAGCCGTCGCCGCCGAGGGCGACGGCGATCGCCCCTGCCCACTCGTCCTCGCCCAGGACAGTGCGCCGGTACGTGATCGCCTGGGCCCAGCCGGCGGCCGGCGTGAATTGCGCCCCGACGTCGCCGGAGGCCGGGAGCACCGTCGGGCCGCCGCGCGGCGGCATCGAGAAGACCACCCCGACGTCGCGGCCCTCCGACGGACTTCCGGTGCGCCCCATCCCGGCCGCCAGCGCTTCGGCGATCCCCAGGCCGCAGGCCAGCAGGAACGGCCGCGAGCGATAGTAGACCGCGGCCGCGTCGTGCGGGTGCGTCAGGTGCTGCGCCAGCAGCACCTGCGCCAGCTCGTGCCCGCGGGCGGAGAACTGATACGGGACCTCGCCGGTCGGCGCCAGTTCGGCTTCTTCGACCTCGTCCAGCACGCGCGAGCGCAGCGCGTGGCGCGCCACGCGTGCCCAGTCGACCGTCGCCCGCAGATCCGCCCTGGCCTGGACCGCCATCCTCACCGCGAGGCGATTATAGCCGCGCCGCCCTTGCCGCCGGCCGGACGACGGCCTCCCGCAACCGCCGCGGGTTCGCGCCCCAGGAGGCGGCGTTCATCACTGCCGACCTTGGCCGCGCCCCGTCAGAATGGTCGCACAGGAGGACGCATGCGGGATTTCGTCCCCGAGCTTCTCGAGCTGATCCGCCGGACCTCCGCCGACCTGCCGCCCGACGTCGAGCAGGCGTTGCGCTGGGCGCGCGACGCCGAAGCGCCCGGTTCGGCCGCGGCCGGCGCGCTCGACGCGATTCTGGAGAACGTCGAACTGGCCCGGGCGAAGTCGAGCCCGATCTGCCAGGACACGGGAACACCGCTGTTCTACGTTCGGCATCCGGTCGGGTGGAGCACGGCCGCGCTGCGCGACCAGATCCGGCGCGCCGTCGCCGAGGCCACGAAACAATCCTACCTGCGGCCCAACGCCGTCGACACGCTCAGCGGCCGGAACAGCGGCGACAACCTGGGCGACGAGACCTTCCCCACCTTCCACTTCGAGGAATCCGAGGGCGACGAGCTGGTCGTCGACCTGATCCTCAAGGGCGGCGGGTGCGAGAACGTCGGGGCGCAGTACTCGCTGCCCGACGACCGCCTCGACGCCGGGCGCGATCTGGACGGCGTGCGGCGCGCCGCCCTCGACGCCGTGCATCGTGCCCAGGGGCAGGGCTGCGCGCCGGGAGTGCTCGGCGTCGCCATCGGCGGCGACCGCGGTTCGTCGTACGCCGCCTCGAAGCAGGCGCTCCTTCGACCGCTCGCGGATCGCAGCCCCGATGCACAGCTGGCGGCGCTGGAAGCGCGCCTGCTGGAGGAAGGCAATCGCCTCGGGATCGGGCCGATGGGCTTTGGCGGAAAGACGACGCTGCTCGGGGTCAAGGCCGTCGCCCTGCATCGGCTGCCGGCCAGCTTCTTCGTTTCGGTGTCGTACATGTGCTGGGCCTACCGGCGGCGTCGCCTGACCATCGACGCCGACGGCCAGGCGCACGATGGCTGACCCCACGAGGCAACCATGCGTGACCTGACGCTTCCGCTCTCTCCCGACGATGTGCGCCGGCTCGCCGTCGGCGATCCGGTGCGGCTCAGCGGGGTGATGGTCACCGGGCGCGACGCGGCCCACAAGTGGCTCGTGGAGACCTTCATCCGCAAGTCTCGCCCGCCGACCGGCGACGATCTCGAGGTCGAGAAGGCTCTCCGCCCGCTGCTCGACGGCGGCGCGATCTACCATTGCGGCCCGGTCGTCGCCGGGCTGGAGTCGAAGGACTACCGCTTCGTCGCCGCCGGCCCGACGACCAGCACGCGCGAGGAGCCGTACCAGGCGGAGGTCATGCGCGCCTTCCAGGTGCGAGCCGTCATCGGCAAAGGCGGCATGGGGCCGAAGACCCTGGCCGGCTGTGCCGAGACTCCTGGCGTGTACCTGCACGCCATCGGCGGCGCCGCCACCCTGATCGCGCAGACGGTCAGGCGGGTCCTGGGAGTCCACAAACTCGAATTCGGCGTCCCCGAAGCGCTGTGGATCATCGAAGTCGAGGAATTCCCGGCCGTGGTGACGATGGATTCGCACGGCCGAAGCCTGCACGCCGAGATCGAAGCGCGGTCGGCCGAACGCCTGGCGGCGCTGCTCGGCGCCGGCGGAGGGCGCTGATGGCCGCGGACTTGCGCAAGCACATGGCGGTCTTCCGCCTCGTCCGCCGACAGCCGTCGGCGGCGGTCCGCGATATCATCCGGCCACTGTACAGAGTGACCTGCGCCAGCCCATGGCGTAGAGCCGCGCCGTAGACCGAGGAGCCAAGAATGAAGGGTAACCCCAAACTGATCGGAGTCCTGAACGACCTGCTGGCCGACGAACTGACGGCCATCAGCCAGTACATGGTGCACGCCGAAATGTGCGACAACTGGCGCTACGCCCGGCTGCACGAGGCGATCGAGAAGCAGGCCCGCGACGAGATGCACCACGCCGAGTGGCTCATCCGGCGCATCATCTTCCTGGAGGGCAGCCCGGTCGTCTCGAAACTCAACCCGATGAAGATCGGATCGACGGTGCCCGAGATCATCGGCAACGACGAACAAGCCGAGCTGGGCGCGGTGCAGGCCTACAACGCCGCCATCCGGCTGGCCCACGAGGTCGACGACCAGGCGTCGGTCGATCTGCTGACGACGATCGTCAAGATGGAAGAAGGGCACGTCGACTGGGCCGAGGCGCAGCGCGACCAGATCGCGCAGATGGGGCTGGAGAACTACCTGGCGGCGCAGGTCGGGAGCGAATAGGCCCGGCCGCGCCGTGCCCCGCCGGCGGCGTGTTTCGGCTTCGGGATGAGGCTTCGACGCGAGGCCGGCCGGGCTACGTGCGGCGCAGGGCCAGGATTCGCTCCGTGTCGAGGACGCCTGCGGCGCCCCACCCCTGCTTGCCGCGCTCGACGGCGGGGCGGAACTTCTCGTACAACGCGTAGGCCTGCTCGGCCAGCCGGTCCGCCGGGTACGAGCCCGCCAGGGCGCGCATCGCCCGCTCGACTTCCGGCAACGATTCGCCGAACTTCGAACGCAGGTACTTCCGCACGCGTTCCGGGTCGGCGGGACGACCCCTCTCGGCGGCGCGCACGCCGTCGGGCGTGGCCAGCGCCGGGAGCGCTTTCCCCATCAGATCGACGAACACCAGGTCCGGCGCGTCGTCCGGCGCGGCGTGTTCGGATTCTCCGGGCGGGCGCTCGTGGTAGATGCCGAGCATTCGTCCCTTGGACTGCGCCGTATAGCCGGCGAGGGCCCGGCCGAGGGTCAGTGCCGCCTCCTCCGGGAACCCCATCCGCTCGGCGACGATCGCTGCCCACAGCGTCAGGACCGGGGCGCGATTGATGGTGACCTTCATCCGGCGCCCTCCGCCTCGAGTCGCTGCTTCAGATAGGCGACGGCCGCGCCGGTGCGGTCGATCCCCGCCCAGCAGTGAACGACGAGGGGCGACGGCAGTTCCTGGAACAGGCGCCAGATCTCCGGCAGGCGAAACTCGGGGATGGGCGGGGTTTGCAGGTCGCGGATCGGCACGTGGCCGACGGCGAACCCGCCGCGCCGGTAGGTTTCGAGCAGGCCGCCGGAGAGGTGGTCGTAACGCCCGAGCTGCTCGTCGTCGAGCAGGCACAGAATCGAGCGGATGCGCAGCGCGCGTGCGACGGCCATCCACCCCTCGACCGCCGCCGCATCGAGACCGGCGCTGGCCGATCCCGGCCGCGGCGAGCGAGCCAGACGACCGGGGATGACCCACTCGATCATCGCCGCCCGCCCGGGGAGCCCGCCTCAGGCCGCGGGCGCGGTCGAGGCGAACTGCAACCGGTCGCCTTCGGGATCGTAGATCGTGCCATGCGTGACGACCGCGGGGATCGAGACGACGTCGTCGCGGCGGACGCCATTCGACCGCAACCTCGCACCTCCCCTGCGGAGCGATCTTTGCCAGGCGGGGGAGCAGGATGAGATACGCTGCGCGCGCCGACGGCCAGGACCTACCGCCGACTCTCGATGTCCATGCTTTCGAGCATCGACACGTCCCGGCGGCCGTTGCGCAGCCGAATCCAGAGACCGCCGATGTACAGCGCCATGACGCCGAAGATCACGCCGAAGCCGAGCAGCATGTAGGACAGCGTATCTGCCGGACCTTCCTGGAATGTCATCGCTCACCTCGCCCGGCGCTAGGCCGAGAGCATGCGCAGCTTGAGCTGCTCGAGCCGCTCGTGCACCCGCTCGAGCCGCAGACGGTGCCACAGCAGCGTGGCGTAGATGATGGTGAAGGTCAGCAGGCTGAACAGGAAGGCATGCAGCATGCGCGGCGTCATGTCGAAGGCGCCCTGCGCCGACGGGTCGCCGCTGCCGATGACGACCGGATGGATGCTGCGCACCAGGCGGATCGAGAGGAACGTCAGCGGCACGCTCAGGAAACCGACGATGGCGTAGATGGCGCCGACGCGCGCCCGGCGGTCCGGGTCTTCGATGCCCTGCCGCAGCAGCATGTACGCCAGGTAGACCAGTTCCATGACCGTCGCCGTCACCAGCCGCAGGTCCCACGTCCACCAGGTGTTCCAGATCGGCCGCGCCCAGATCGAGCCGCTGACGATGTTGATGAAGGTGAAGAAGACGCCGATCTCGACCGACGACACCGCCACCCGGTCCCAGCGGCGATCGCCGCCGATCAGGTAGACGATGCCGGCGACGGCCGTCACCAGGAACGCCAGCGCGCCGACCCAGCCGGCGGCGACGTGGAAATAGAAGACGCGCTGGACCTGGCCCATGACCGCCTCCAGCGGGGCGTAGATGAAGACCATATACAGCGCGCCGGCGAACAGGGTCACCGTCGTCCAGGTCAGGATGCGCAGGCCGCCAGGGGTTGGTTCCATTGTTCTCTCCGTAGGTGCGGGCGCAGGCCACTCGGAAGCCCCCGCCGCCCAGCAGGGTCGATTCTACCGACCCTGCGGACCGGGGGGGACGGACATCGACTCACTCCTCCACCACAGCGTCGAAGACCCACCACGCCACGACCAGAAACACCACGTCGTACACCACCAGCAGCCGCAACCAAACGGCGATGTCGGCCAGGGGCACGCCCTGGAGGAATCCGGTGCTGGCCTTGACCGCCGGGATGAGCACGGGCAGCGCCACCGGGAACAGCAGCACCGGCAGGAGCAACTCGCGCGTCCGGGCTTCGACCGCCATCGATGCCAGCAGCGTGCCGACGGCGATGTAGCCGAGGCCGCCGAGGCCGATCACGCCCAGCAACCCCGGGACGAACAGGTTGACGTTGTACAGCACCGAGTAGGTCGGCAGGACGACCGCCGCCACGACGCCCAGAAACGCCAGGTTGGCGCCGACCTTGCCGAAGTAGATGGCGCTGCGATCGACCGGCGCCAGCAGGAGCCCGTCGAGGCAGCCGCGGTCCTTCTCGACCGCCAGCGACCGGTTGAGCCCGATGGTGCCGGTGAAGGCGAACGTCACCCACAGCACGCCGGCGGTGATCGTCTCACGCGTGCGCACGTCGAGCTCGAGGGCGAAGTTGAAGATCAGCAGCACCAGCAGGGCGAAGACGAGCATCGCCCCGACGAGTTCGCGGCTGCGCCATTCGGCCGCCAAGTCCTTCCACATGACGGCCCACGCTGCCCGCAGGAACGCCGTCTGGCCGCTCGCCGCCGGCCGCGCCTCGAGCGCCGTTTCAGTCACGCCTCACCGCCCGGTAGAGCGCCGGCAGGTCGTCCCACTCCGGCTGGCCGCGCGACAACGAGCGCACGATGACCCCGCCGGACAGGATGTCGATGCGCGTCGCCAGGTCGGCGGCCCGCAGCAAGTCGTGCGACGTCATCAGCACCGTCCGACCTCGCCCGGCGACTTCGCGCAGCACGCCGTCGAGCATCGCCGAGGCTTCCTGATCGAGCCCGGTATGCGGCTCGTCGAACAGCAGCACCTGCGGATCGTGCAGCACCGCCCGCCCGATGGCCAGCCGCTGCTGCATGCCGCGCGAGTATTCGCGCACCGGGTCACGCCGTCGCCGGTCGAGGCCGACCATCTCCAGCACCTCGTCGATCCGCCGCTTCGACTCCGGCACGCCGTACAGGCGTGCATAGAAGCGCAGGTTCTCCTCCGCCGTCAGGTCGCCGTAGACCAGCGGCTGATGCGAGACGACGCCCAGGATCCGACGCACGGCGGCCGCCTCGTCCGGAAGACGCCGGCCGCCCAGCCGCACCTCGCCGCGCGACGGTCGGGCCAGCGACGCCAGGATTCGGAGCAGCGTCGTCTTGCCGGCGCCGTTGGGCCCGAGCAGCGCCACGAACTCGCCGCGCCCGATGTGGAGGTTCACGCCCCGCAGCACGGCCTGCAGCCCGAAGGCCTTGACCAGCGAGCGCACCTCGATCACCGCGCCTCCCCCTGCCGGGCGCGGCGGAGAAGGTCGGCGCGCCGCGAACGGTAGGTGGCCTCGTCGATCTTCCCGGCGGCGAACTCGTTGTCGAGCGAGGCGATCGCCCACAGCGTCCGATCGATCTCGGCCGTCATCGGCGCCGCGCGGCGCCCGAGGCGCGTGCTCGGCCGCAGCCAGATCCAGGCGGCGACGACGAGCGCCAGGGCGAAGATCGACGCGCCGAGCACGATCGGCGCGGCCTCCGACGCTCCCGCGCCCCCGGCCCCGACCCGACCGCGCAACGAGAGACGGATCTCGCCTCCGGCGCCGATCGACCCGAGTTCGTAGGAGTGCAGCACGGCCCCCGAGACCTCGCGGACGCCCATGTCGACGATGCCGTCGGCGCTCAGACGCGGCCCGCCCTCGGGGATCAGCGCCACCGTCGCCGCCACCGGGTAGCGAGAGCGCCGGACGAGGTCGAGACGGCCGTCGTACGGCAGGAGGTAGCTGAACACCAGCTCGCCGGTGTTCTCGCCGGGAACGACCTCCCGTCGGTCGCGGAACCCAGCCTCGCTCAGCTCGAAGCGATCGCCGATCGCGCCGCCGTCCAGACTCAGGGCGCCGGCGCCGGCCGGCAGGTCGACCTCGATGGCGCCGCCCTCGGCCAAGACGGTGCGGTCGCCGAGGTTCGACAGCAACCACAACTCGATGACCTGTAGCGTCCCCTCGGCGGGGAAATCGAACAGCAGGTGCAGGCGGGAGACGTGAATCGTATCCGTCTCGGCCGTCGCCTCGAATACGGTCAGAGGCAGATCGACGGCGGCCGATTCTGCGGGAAGCTCGCCGATCTCGCTGGCGTACAGGACGCCCTGGTACTCACCGGTGACGACGTACGAGCGGCCCGGCACGCGCTCGAGGCCCTCGAAGCGGAAAGCGCCGTCCGGGTCGACGGGCGCGGTGAGGGTCAGAACTTCGTCGCCGCTGTCGAAGCCGTGCAACACGACATCGAGATCGCGCGGCGGCGCGGCGCCCGCCGTGCCGTTGCGCACCCGTCCGGTGACGACGCCCGTGGCGGCATGCGCCGTCGCTGCAGGTTGCGTCTCGACGCCGGCAGTCTCTTCCGCCTCGGGGACCGGTACGGTGGCGGTGGGCCCAGCCGCCGTCTCGACCGCCGGAAGCCCGAGCGATCGCACGTAGGCCGCCGCCGCCCAGCGTTCGTCGTCGGAGAGCGAGTCCTCGAAGCCAGGCATGCGCTCGCCCACTCCGCCGGTGATGGCGCCGTACATCGCCAGCAGCGACCGTTCGGCCTGGAATGCGGTCGACGTCAGGTCGGGCAGCGTGCCGTCGCCGCGCCCCAGCTCGCCATGACACGCGGCGCACGCGGCACGATAGACCTCACGACCCTCGGCGACCGCTTGGGGCGATAGGCCGAGCGACAGGGCGTAGCCGACGACGTCCCAGCGCTGGTCGTCGTCGAGGCTGGTGAAGCCGGGCATGAAGCGATCGAGCCGGCCCTCCGTGACGACGACGTACCACTCGCGCGGGATCGCCTTCTGGGCCACTTGCGGGTCGGCGAGGGCGGCCGGTGGATTGGGTAGGGCCGCCGCCTGGGGACCATCGCCCAGGCCGGTCTCCCCGTGGCACGCCGCGCACCGGTCGGCGTAGAGCAGGGCGCCGGCGATCGGATCGGGCGGGCGGTCGGGAACGATGAGCGGTGCGGTCGTCGGCGGCAGGCCGAACCCCTGCGCCTGGGCCGTCGCCAGGCCTGGGGGCGGGGTCAGGTCGCCGGCGAGCGAGCACCCGCCGAGCGCGAGCGCGGCGGCGATCAGGAAGCCGGCCCGCTTCACGTACCTGGCCCCGGCACGGGGTGCCCGCAGCGCGAACAGAAGCGGTCTCCGAGGAGCAGCAGCTGCCCGCAGCGCCCGCAGAAACCGCCGGCGCGTTCGCGGAGCTGCGCCACGCGGGCTTCGAGGTCGCCGTCGGCCGGGGCGCTCGGCGGCACCAGGGACTCGCCGGCCTGCGCCGCGGCCGCGGCGAGCTCGTCGATCTCGCGCAGCACGGCCGCCCCGCGGGCCAGGCGCGTCGCGCGCTGCTCGAGGTAGTCGGCCTCCTCGATCTTGCCCATGGCGAAGTCCATCTCGAGCTCGTGGAGCAGCGACAGCGCCTGATCGTATTCGGCGCGCAACGACGACAGGCGCCGTTCGCGCGCGCCCGGCTCGCGATGGCTGCCTTCGATCAGGGGGCGGCCGACATAGGCGACCGTGAGGATCGCCATCCCCAGGACCACCAGCAGCGCCGCCAGGTCCATCTCAGTCTCCGCCGCCGGCGGAGTCGATGGCGTCGAGGATCTCGTCGAGCGAACGGAAGGGCCCGATCTTGACCGAATCGATCGTTCCGTCGGGCCGCACGACGAACGTCTCCGGCACGCCGCCGATGCGGAAGGCCTGTGAGATGCGCGTCCCGAGATCGGGGCCGTTGAGGTAGGTGATGCCGAATTTCGCCAGGTAGGCGCGGGCCTCGGTCTCGGTGTCGACGTAGTTGACGCCCAGGAAGACGACGCCGCGGTCCTGGGTCAGCTGCCAGGCCTGTTCGAGCTCGGCCGCTTCCTGCTCGCACGGCTTGCACCACGAGGCCCAGAAGTTGATGACGGCGACCTTGCCTTCGAGGTCGGCGCGGGTGACGGTCTGGCCGTCGAAGGTCGTCAGGCTGAAGTCGGGGATGCGGGTGCCGACTCCGATCGGGCCCTGCTGAGAGCGGACGAGGCCGATGCCCAGCACGGCCAGCAACGCGAAGACGGCGATCCAGACGGCGAGCGTGGTCCAGCGGCGGCCGACGCGGGCCGCCGACTCCTGGGCGATCGATTCGGTCATGGCGTCGTCGGCGCCCGTCAACCGCGGCGCCGGAGTTCCTCCTCGAGTCGGCGGACGTACGGGTCCTCGCTGGCCAGCCCGGCGGACAGGACGTCCGGGCGGGCGGCGCGCTGCCAGCGGCGCATCGTGCGCCACAGGATGACGCCGGCGCCGGCGATGGCCAGCGGCGGGAGGACGTAGACCAGCCAGTTGAAGCCGCGCGGCGGCGGCGTCGCCAGGACGCGGTCGCCGTACTGTGCCACGAAGTAGTCCTGGATCTGCTGTTCGGTCCAGCCGAGGGCGAGCTTCTCGCGGATTGTGGCGCGCCATTGTTCGCAGGCCTGGGTCGGGCAGACGTCGAGCGGGACGTTCTCGCACACCGGGCAGTACAGGCCGCGGGCAATGGCATTGACTTCGTCGTCGGAGGGCGTCGGTTCCTGGGCGAAGGTGACGGTGGTGCTCAAGACGGCCGCCAGGAGGGACAGGGCGACCACGCCGCCACGGACGACCCCTCTCGCCTCGCCCCCCACCCCTTCGTTCCCCTTGCCCGTCCCGCCCTGCCGAAGGGTCCGCCGACCGGCGGAGGGGGCAAGGGGGTGGGGACGCAAGAGGTTCATGGTTCCGCTCTACGTCCCGACGGCGGCCGCGGCGCGGGCCGCGACCCGGCGCGGCTCGACCTCCGGCTCGCGGTCGGGCCAGGCCGCCACGAGCGTTCCGGCGATGAAGATCAGCCCGCCCCACCAGACGAAGTTGACCAGCGGGTTGTGATAGATCTTGAAGGTCGCGCTCTGGGTGCCGATCGGCTGCCACGAGACGAGCAGCACGTAGAAATCGTCCTCGAGCGACGAGCGCACCCCGGGGATGGTCATCGGCTGCTGCGACTCGTAATAATAGTCGCGCCGCGGGTAGAGCTCGCCCAGGTATTCCCCGTCGCGGTAGACCGAGACCACGGCGCGGGTCACGTTACGCCCGTCGTTGGTATCCCACTGGGTCACGCCGTCGTAGACCATGACGTACCGTCCGAGCGTCAGCTGTTCGCCGATGGCCAGCGTGCCCTGGGTCTCGGTCTGGAACAGCTCGATCCCGATGACGCCGAAGGCCATCAGCACCACGCCCAGGTGGATGACGTACCCGCCGTAACGCCGCCGGTTGCGGGCCATCAGGCGCCCTAGCGCCGTCCACAGCGTCTCGCTGCGCGTCCGCACCCGGGCCATCGCCCCGCGCCAGAATTCGTGCAGCGTCACCAGCCCGACGAACGCCGCCAGCCAGTAGCCGAGCAGCGTCGAGGGGTTCGTCACGCCACGCGCCGCGAGCAGCGCCGGCACAGCGAGCGACAGCGCCAGCGGCTTCCACAGCGCACGGCCGAGCAGCCGCGCCGAGGTCCGACCGTAGGCCGAGAGCGGCGCGATCCCCATCAGCACCAGCAGGCCGGCCCACAGGGGCCCCGTGGCGCGCTCGTAGAACTCGGGTCCGACCGTGACCTTCTGCCCGGTGACGATCTCCGAGAGCAGCGGGAAGAGCACGCCCCAGAAGCACACGATCAGGATGCCCATGAAGAGCAGGTTGTTGAGCAGGAAGAACGCCTCGCGCGAGATCTGCGACGTCAGCTGGTTCTCGCTGCGCAGGGTCGGCCAGCGATGGAGCAACAGCGACAGCGAAGCGACCGTGGTCAGCCCGATGAAGGCGAAGAACAGCGGGCCGATGGCCGACTGGGCGAAGGCGTGCACCGACGACAGCACGCCCGAGCGCGTCAGGAAGGTGCCGAAGATGACCAGGGCGTAGGTCAGGATGATCAGCACCATGTTCCAGTGCTTGAGCATCCCGCGCTTCTCCTGGATCATCACCGAGTGCAGGAAGGCCGTCCCGGTCAGCCACGGCATGAAGGCGGCGATCTCCACCGGGTCCCAGCCCCAGTAGCCGCCCCACCCGAGTACATCGTACGCCCAGCGGCCGCCCAGGATCAGGCCGAGCGACAGGAACAGCCAGGCGACGAGCGTCCAGCGGCGGGTGACGCGAATCCAGCGGTCGTCGCTGCGGCCGGTGACCAGCGCCGCGACGGCGAAGGCGAAGGGGATGACGAACGAGACGAAGCCGAGGTAGAGCATCGGCGGGTGGATGACCATCCCCGGATGTCGCAGCAGCGGGTTGAGGCCGCGCCCGTCTTCGGGGACGAGGGGGAACGTCCCCGCCGGCTGGAAGACGGCCGTGACCCGTTGGCCATCGAGCGTCTGCCACAGCCGTCCGAAGGGGTTCTCGAAGAACACCACCAGGCCGACGAAGAAGGCCAGCGTGATCATCGTCACGACGATGACCCACGGCAACAACTCGCGGTCGCGGTCCCAGCGCCGCAGGCTGGCGGCGGTGGCGAAGGCCGCCATCAGCCACGACCAGAAGACGAGCGACCCCGCCTGCCCGCCCCACAGCGCGGTGATCTTGAGGTAGGTCGGCATCGTCCGGCTGGTGACCGAGGCGACGTACGCCACCTGGTAATCGCCCGTCACGAGCAGACCGATGATGGCGGCGGCGGCGACGGTCACCAGGGGCCAGGTCAGGAGCATGGCGTGGCGGCCGCTCTCGACGAGCGACGGACGGTGGCGCAACGCGCCGTAGGCCGCGGCGCCGGCCCCGTACAGCGCCGCCAGGAAGGTCAGGATCATGGCAAAGGAACCGATCAGAGCCATGGGATTGCCGTCGTCCGTGGCCTATGGACGGTGGTCAGCGGCCCGCGATCGAGGGTGCGGGTCATCGCCCAGCGACCCCTATCCTTCCGCCTGCTGCGGCACGGCCTCTTCGTAGCGCGTCGGGCACTTGAGCAACAGCTCGTCGGCATAGAAGACGCCGTCGTCGCCCAGGCGACCGGTGACGATCGCTTGCGCCTCGTGCCGCAGCAGATCGGGCATCGGGCCGATGTAGACGACCTCCAGGCGAGTCGCCTGCGGGTTGTTGACCGCCTGGTGCAGCACCTGCGCCAGGCCGCCGGCGGCCTCGATCTCGTCCAGGTCGCCGGGTACGTTGGCGATGGTGAAGCGCAGGGTGAGCGTTTCCGGTTCGTAGACGATCGTCTCGCCGTCGACCGCGCCCGAGATCTTCAGGTCGCGGCCGCGCACTGCTTCGGGCCGAGCCTGAAGCTCGTCGATCGTCAGGTAATACTGGGCGGCGGCCGAGGTCCCCGAGGCGATCAGGTAAACGACTGCTGCAGCGATCAGCAGCCCGCCAATCCAGAACTTCGTCCGGGCGCCGCGTCGCGGCCCACCGGTGATCGTCTCCTGCTCGGTCATACGCCCTCCGTCGAGCTTGCCGCCGGCGCTCGGCCGGTGGTCATCGGGATTCTATCATCCAGGCCTGGCGCAGCCGGTCGGACAAATGTCACCGGGATACACCACAAGCGGCAGGTCTACGCACGCCGCACACCGGCGCGGCGGCATTCTCGCGCCGCAGGCTGAATCTCACGTGAGCGATCCCCGCGGGTTTCGTGAGACGTGGCCGTCTCGGTCCGGCCGCCTCGGACCAGCAGGGGCCCACCCCGTCAGGGCTTGTTTGTGACCTATGGCACTATTCGTGGCGCCTATCTCTCTGCGAGGATTCCGCCCAGACATGGGGTAGGTGCCCCAACGCGTGTGGGTCGACCGCCCCACGGCCGCCGCCCGAAACCGCAAGACGTCGGGCCATCTCACAAGCCTGTGTTCATGTTTTTGCGTGACTCTCCTCCTTGCTAGAAGCCTCCCGCAACGGAGCGGGGCCTGCCGCCCCGCTCCGCCGGGAGGCTGCGTCGGGGCGGAATTGCCACTGCCGCGTGCGCCGCACGGAGCCTGTCGTCTATAATGCCGGACATCCGGCCGGACCTCCCATGAAACGTATCCGCCTGGCAGTCTCCGCCGTGCTCGCCACCGTCGGCCTGCTGGCGGCGGTCGCCGCGGCTGCCGCCTCCGCCACGCCGGCGTCCTCCTCTCCGCCCTCGACCGGCCCCGACACCGAGGCCTGCCTGGCCTGTCACGCCGCGCCCGGCCAGACGACGACGCTCCCTTCCGGCGAGCCGCTCTATATCTCGATCGACGGAGCGGTCTTCGACGCCTCGGTCCACGGGCAGGAGCAACTCGCCTGCGCCGACTGTCATCCGGGGAACGCCGCGTTCCCGCACCCGCCGGTCACGGCACACACCCGCCGCGAGTACGTCCTGCAGCGCTACCAGGCCTGCGCCACCTGCCACCAGGACAAATACCAAGCCACCCTCGACTCGGTCCACCAGCGGGCCCTGGCGGGCGGCAACCTCGAGGCGGCGGTGTGCACCGACTGTCACGGCGCTCACGACGTGCAACCGATCGCCGAGGCGCCGCGCTCGGCCATCCCGCAAACGTGCGAACGCTGCCACTCGGCGATCTTCGCCGTCTACCGCGACAGCGTCCACGGCGCGGCGCTGATCGGCGAGGGCAACCCCGACGTCCCCTCGTGCATCGACTGCCACGGGGTCCACAACGTCCAGGGGCCGTCGACCGGCCCGTTCCACCTGTTCTCGCCGACCATCTGCGCCCGGTGCCATGCCGACCCCGAGCTGATGGCGAAGTACGGGCTGAGCACCGAGATCCTCGAAACCTACGTCTCCGACTTCCACGGCACGACGGTGCTGTTCTTCGAGAAGGTCGCGCCCGACCAGCAGACGAACAAGCCGGTGTGCACCGACTGCCACGGGGTGCACGACATCCGCCGCACCGACGATCCGGAGAGCACGGTCCTCAAGCAGAACCTGCTCGCCACCTGCCGCCGCTGCCATCCCGACGCCACGGCCGATTTCCCGGCCGCCTGGCTCGGCCACTACCCGCCCGACCCGCAGCACGCTCCGCTCGTCTACTACGTCAACCTGTTCTACCGGATCCTGATCCCGGTCACGATCGGCGGGATGGCGGTCTTCGTCGTCAGCGACGCCGTGCGGCGCGCCGTCCGGCGCCGGCGCGAGGCGCGCCATGACTGAGTCGCAGCGCCGCTTCCCGCGCTTCACCCGCCTCGACCGCGCCGAGCACCTGGTGCTGCTGACGAGCTTCACCACCCTGGCCGTCACCGGACTGGTGCAGAAGTTCGCCGAAGCCGGGATCTCGCGGGTGATCGTCGCCCTGCTGGGCGGGATCGAGACCACCCGTCAGATCCACCACATCGCCGCCGTGGTCCTGATGCTGGAGGCCGTCTTCCACCTCGGGACCGTCTCCTACCGCGTCTTCGTCCGCCGCACGCGGCTGGAGATGCTCCCCGGGCTGAGCGACGTTCGGCGCGCCTGGGCCGCGTTTCTGTACAACCTCGGGCTGCGCCAGGAGCCCCCGCAGGAAGGCCGCTACACCTTCGCCGAAAAGGCCGAATACTGGGCGGTGGTGTGGGGCACGATCGTCATGGCCATCACCGGGTTCATGATGTGGAACCCGATCTCCACCACTCGCCTCCTCCCGGGCCAGGTGGTGCCGGCGGCCAAGGCCGCCCACGGCTACGAGGCCATCCTGGCGGTCCTGGCGATCCTCGTCTGGCACGTGTACCACGTCCACCTGCGGCGCTTCAACCGCAGTATGTTCACCGGCACCCTCGACGAGCGCGAGATGCTCGAGGAACACCCCCTCGAACTGGCCGACCTCAAGGCGGGACTGGCGAGCCGGCCGGTCGACCCGCGGGCGCTCGCCCGCCGGCGCCGCATCTTCTTCCCGATCTATGCCGTCGTCGCCGCGCTGCTGCTGGCCGGGATCTACCTCTTTGTGACGTACGAGCAGACCGCCATCACGACCTTGCCCGAACCCGTCGACGTGCCGGTCTTCGTCCCGCTCACCGATACCCCCTTCCCGACCGTGCCGCCGACCGCTACCGCCGCGCCGACGGCGACCGCCGCCCCCACGACCGCCGGCGCGACGGCCGCGCCGACGGCCACCGCCGTTGCGGCCTTCACCTGGGACTCCGAGATCGGTCCCCTCTTGGCCGGTCGATGCGGCGCGTGCCACGGCTCGCTCGGCGGCCTCGACCTGACGACGTACGACTCGGCGCTCGCCGGCGGCGCCTCCGGCCCGGCGATCGTCCCCGGAAACCCGCAGGCAAGCCTGCTCGTCGTGAAACAGAGCGGCGATGAACCCCACTTCGCCCGGCTGACTTCCGACGAACTCGAAGGCGTCATCGCCTGGATCGAAGCCGGCGCGCCGGAGTAGCGGTTCATGGCCGGCGGCCGGTCGTTGGACGACGCCCCGGCCGATCCCTTGTCGAGCAGGTGGCCGACCTAAGAAGGTCATCCGTCGACCTCGCTGGCCGGCGTACTCCCTGCCTGCTTCAGGTCGGCTCGGTAGACGGTTCTCCCGCCCCCCCGGTCTCACGCTGCCGGCCCCGTCGGCCACTCCTTGCCCACCACCGACCACCCGCCACCGACCGCTCGTCGCGGCCTCCGTGCCCTTCGTCGCGAACCTTGCAGACACTCGTCGTTGAACCGCGACGGCATCCTCCCCACACTACTATTTGGGGTGGATTAGGGCGATCCCGAACGGGTAGGAATCCAGCCGTCTCCGAAGCCGACCACAGGCCGGAGGAGCCGGTCCATGTGGCCCCCTACCCGGTCGAGCACCGCGCCGCCGAGACCTCGCCCGACCCCCCGATGGGAGGAGACGCCAACGATGAGCGGACCGCCCCCGACCGCCGCCTCGTCCGAGATGGGGCGACGCCAGTTCCTGAGCGCAGCCACCTTCGCCATCGGCGGCCTGATCTCGGCCGTCTTCGCCATCCCGGCCGTCGCCTACTTGCTCGGCCCTGCGCTGCGGCGAGTTCGCGACGAAATTTGGATCGCCCTCGGCTCCGCTTCCAAGGTCGAGCTCGGCACTCCGACGCTGTTCAAGGCCACCGTCGAAGAACAGACCGGCTGGATCGTCAACCAGCAGGAGCTGAGCGTCTACGTGCTGACCGAGAACGGCCGCGACTACGTCGCGATGTCGAACATCTGCACCCACCTCGGCTGCCGCATCCGCTGGATCGCCGAGCAACAGCAGTTCTTCTGCCCGTGCCACAACGGAATCTTCAGCAAGGACGGGCAGGTGCTGGCTGGGCCTCCGCCGCGCCCCCTCGACCGCTACCAGACCAAGGTCGAGGACGGTCAGATCTACATCCTGGTAGGTTGACATGGCGACCTCGATCGGTTCCTGGCTCGACGAACGCGTGGGCTGGAGAAAAACCTGGGAGACGATCTTCCTGCGCAAGGTGCCGCACACCAACTGGCTGTATACCCTGGGCAGCGCTTCTTTGTTCCTGGCGCTGAACCAGATCGTCACCGGCATCCTGCTGACCGTCTACTACGTGCCGACCCCCGACCACGCCTACGACAGCGTTCAGTACATCACCACCCAGGTCCCCGCCGGCTGGCTGATCCGCGGGCTGCATCACTGGGGGGCGAGCGCCATGGTCGTGGTGGCCGTGCTGCACATGTTGCGCGTCGTCTACCACGGCGCGTACAAGTACCCGCGCGAGGTCACCTGGTTCAGCGGAGTGGCGTTGCTGCTGATCGTCCTCGGCTTCGGGTTCACCGGGTACCTCCTGCCGTGGGACCAGAAGGCCTTCTGGGCGACGACCGTTGGGACGCGCATCGCCGGTGTCGCTCCCATCATCGGGGATCCGATCCTGCGCGCCCTGCGCGGCGGCGAGACGCTCTCGGCCGTCACCCTGGCGCGCTTCTACGGCGGCCACGTCTGGATCCTGCCGGCGTTGCTCCTCGGCCTGATCGGGCTGCACCTGGTGCTGGTCGTCCGCCTCGGCATCAGCGCCCCGCCGCGGCGCGGGGAGTAGCCGATGAACGACGAAGCGAAGCGCCGCACCCTCGAGTCGTACCAGCGGGCCAAGGAGCAGGGAGAGCCCTTCTTCCCTTACGCCGTCTTCCGCGACGCGGTCGTCGCCCTGCTGCTGCTCGCCCTGCTGATCGGCCTGGCCTATTTCGTCGGCGCGCCGCTGGAAGCGCGCGCCGATCCCAGCGACTCCAGCTATACCCCGCGCCCCGAGTGGTACTTCCTGTTCCTGTTCCAGCTCCTCAAGTACTTCCCGGGCAACCTGGAGGTGATCGGCGTTTTCGTCCTGCCGACCGTGGTCGTGGTGGCGCTGTTCGCCCTGCCGCTGCTCGATCGGTCGCCGCGCCGCCACTTCTTGAGCCGGCCTCTGGTGAGCGCCACGGCGCTGGCCGGTACCGTCGGCGTGCTCGGCCTGACGGCGTTGGCCATGATCGAAGCCCCGCCGCCGGCGGCGCCGACGGCCGGCGATCCGGTGGCCGCCCTCTACGCCGCGAACTGCGCCGGCTGCCACGGCGCCACCGTCTCGGTCTCGGCCGGCGCCAACCTGCACGAGATCATCGCCCAGGGGAGCCACGACGGCATGCCGGCCTGGAGCGGCGACCTGACGACCGACCAGATCGACGCCCTGGCCGGGTTCATCCTGTCGCCGGCCGGAAGCAGGTTGTTCCACCAGAACTGCGGCGCCTGCCACGAGGCGCCGGAACTGGTGGCTGGCGATCCGCTCGAGTTGAAGGCGGTGCTCGACCAGGGACCGGCGTATGCCGCCCATGCCGGCCAGGACGTGCCGGCGTGGAGCGAAGTGCTGACTCCGGGGGAGCGGACCGCCCTGCTGAACTTCCTGGCGGCTCCCGACGGCCAGCGCCTGTTCGCCACCAACTGCTCGCCGTGCCATGGCCAGGCGGTCTCGTTCTCCGGCGAGGAGGCCGACCTACGCGACATCATCCGTCGGGGCGGGTTGCACCTCGCGATGCCGCCCTGGCAGACCCGCCTGACGCCGGATGAGATCGAGGCCCTGGCGAACTACGTGGTCGACCCCCAGGCGGCACCCGCCGCATCTGACCTCTTCGCCTCACACTGCGCCACCTGCCACGGTCAGCGCGTGCCCGCCGCCGAAGACGTCGAGCGCGCCCGCCAGGCGATCGCCGGCGGCGGGGCCCACGAGACCATGCCGGTCTGGGGCGACGTGCTGACCGCGGAGCAGCTCGATGCGCTCACCGCCTACACCCTGGCTTCGGCGCGCGGCGCTCCCGTGGAAGTCGGCCGGGAGCTGTTCGCCGACAACTGCGCCGTCTGCCACGGCGACTTCGGCGAGGGCGGCCCGAACCCCACCCGGCCGGGCGACGTCATCGCCCCGATCAGCTCCGCCGAATACCTGCGGACGCGCGACGACGCCACGCTGCGGGCCATCATCGCGCAGGGCCAGCCGAACTTCGGCATGTCGCCTTTCGGCACTGCCTTCGGTGGCCCGCTCGACGAGAGCGACATCGACGCGCTCCTGGCGTTTCTTCGCAGCTGGGAGCTCCAGCCGCCGGTCGAGCTTCCGCCGGACGTCGGCGTTCCATCGGCGGCCGCCAGCGGCGCCGAGATCTTCGCCGAGGTGTGTGCCCAGTGCCACGGAGCACGCGGCGAGGGCGGTCTCGGACCGTCGCTGCGGGATCCGGAGTTCCAGGCGCGCAACACCGACGCCGACCTGTTCGACACGATCAACCTCGGCCATCCGGCAACGCCGATGATCGGGTGGGGCGAGATCCTGTCGGCCGAACAAATCCGCCAGCTGGTGACCTTCGTCCGCGGCCTGGGCGTTTCCGCCGCGACCCCGTCCGGCGCGGTTCCTTCGTTCGCCCGGGACGTGCTGCCGCTGCTCCAGGCGGAATGCGCCGTCTGCCACGGCGCGCTCGGAGGCTGGGACGCCTCCACCTACGCCTCGGTCGTCGCCAGCGGCGACAACGGGCCGGCGGTCCTCCCCGGCGAGGCGGAAGCCAGTCTGTTGGTGCAGAAACTGCGCGGGACGCAGGCCGTCGGCGGGATCATGCCGCCGTCCGGTCCGCTCGCGCCGAGCCAGATTCAGGTCATCGTCGATTGGATCGACGCCGGCGCGCCGAACAACTAGCGGAACGACTTCGCGCCGCGCGCGCGACGACAGAGGCTATGGGCGCCGAGAGATCTGGCGTGAGACGACCTGCAGCCACCCCGAAACCCGACGCGGGATTGGACGCGCCGACCGCCGCGCGTCGAGCCAGCCTGCGCAGTCTTCGGGCCCGCGTCGCCGTCGGTGTGGCGCTACCCGTGCTTGTGGCGCTGGTCGCCCTGTCCCTGCTCAGCTACTGGCGTGAGCGCAATCTGCTCGAGACCCAGCTCCACCTGACCGCATCACAACTGGGCGAAGTCATGGCGGGCAGCCTGCGCCACGCCATGCTCAGCCACGACGGCACCATGCTGGCCGCCGTACTCCAGGATGTGGCCGGGATGGAGGCCATCGACCGCGTCCGCATCCTCGACTCGCAGGGCGTCGTCCGCTACGACACCGACGCCGTCGAGATCGGCGAGGGAGGGTCGACGCTCAACCCGGGTTGCCACGAGTGTCACGTCCTGCCACCGGAAACGCGCCCGCATGCCGTGCGGCTGAGCACGCCGGCCGGCACGTTGCGCATCGTCACGCCGATCGCCAACGCCGCGGAGTGCAGCGTCTGCCACGACCGCGCCTCGGCCCACCTGGGCGTGCTGCTGGCCGATGTCCCGCTGCATATGCTCCAAGCCGGCCTGGTGCGCGACCTGACGGTGGACCTGGCGATCTCGGCCTCGGTGGCACTGCTGGTGTCGCTCGGGGTCTACAGTCTGACGCACCGCCTGATCGTCCGGCGGCTGGAGGCGATGCAGGCGCCACTGGCGGCCTTCGGGCGAGGCGACCTCGGGGTGCGGCTGCCGGAGCCGGCGGTCGACGGGGATGAGATCGACAACTTGGCGGCGTCGTTCAACGCCATGGCCGGCGCGCTCGAGCTCGGGTCACGCCAGGAAGCCGAACGGCGCTCGACGCGTGATCGGGCGATCCGCGACGAGCGCCAGCGCATCGCCCGCGAGTTGCACGACGGGCTGGCCCAGATCCTGGCCTTCGTCAACACCAAGGCGATGGCCGCCCGCCTGCTGCTCCAGCGCGACCGACGGGAGGCCGCCGATCGCCAGCTCGAGCAGATCGAGCAGGCGGTGCGGCAGGTGCTGCTCGACGTGCGGCAGGCGATCCTCGGCCTGCGCCTGACCGCCGACGCCCAGCTCGACTTCCCGTCCGCCCTGCGCGGCGCCGCGGCGCACTTCAGCGACCTCAGCGGGCTGCCGGTCGAGGTCGACATTCCTCCCGAGGCGGCGGGCGTGCGCCTGGCGACGCGGGCCGAGCTGGAGCTGCTGCGCATCGTGGAGGAAGCCCTGTCCAACATCCGCCGCCATGCCGCGGCCCACCGCGCTCGCCTCGGCATGCGCCTGGACGGAGGCGACCTCGAACTCACCGTGGCCGACGACGGCTCCGGATTCGATGTCGGCGCCGAACGCCAGCCCGACCACTTCGGGCTCGAATCGATGCGGCAGCGGGCCGTGTCGATCGGCGCCGAGCTGAGAGTCGATTCACAACCCGGGGCCGGGACCCGAATCACCGTCCGCCTGGCCCCGACGGAGGACGGCTGATGCGCGTGCTCGTCGCCGACGACCATTCCCTGTTTCGCGACGGCCTGGCCAGCCTGCTCGAAGCGGCCGGGCACGAGATCGTCGGCCAGGTGGGCGACGGCGAGGCGGCGGTCGAAGCCGCCCGGCGCCTCAAGCCCGACCTGGTGCTGCTCGACATCTCGATGCCCGGATCGGACGGCCTGGAGGCGCTTCGCCGCATCCGCGCCGACCAGCCCGAGACCCCGGTCGTGATGTTGACCGTCTCCGACGACAGCGCCACCCTGTTCGAGGCGGTGCGCGCCGGCGCACGCGGTTACCTGCTCAAGAGCCTGGAGGCCTCGGAGTTCCTGTCGCTCCTCGAGGGTTTGCAGCGCGGGGAGGCCGCCATGACGCGCCGGACGGCTGGCCGCCTGCTCGAGGGCCTCTCCCGATCCGACGGCCGCCCCCCCGAGCCGACGGACCGCCTCACCGAACGCGAGCGGATCCTCCTCGGGTTGGTCGCCCGCGGGCTATCGAACCGGGCCATCGCCTCGCGCCTGTCGATCAGCGAGAACACCGTCAAGTACTACATGAAGAACATCCTCCAGAAGCTCGGCGCTCAGAACCGGACCGAGGCCGCGGCCTATGCGCTGCGCTCGGGCCTGCTGCGCGCCGACCAGGCTTGAAACGAAGTGGGCCGACACTACCCATTCGGGTAGGACTCGTTGTATCTTCGGGCTACCCATACGCGCCCCCGACCTTGGCCCGGGGGATGTGCCACCTGCTCTCATCTTGCGCTAATGTTCACAAGGCATGGCGCAGGGCGAGAGATCATGGATGCCGCGCGTGAGCGTGGCGATCCTGAGCGGGCGTGGCCTGTTCGCCGAGGGGGTGATCTCGCGACTGCGCCGGCAAGCCGACCGGGTCGAGGTGCATGTTGTCGCAGCGGGCGAGCCACAGGCGTTCGAACGGGTCGTGAGCGCCAGGCCGGCGGCCGTCATCCTCGACGCCAGCGACGCCGACATCGCCAACAGCCTCCCGCTCAGCCGGCTGTTGGAGGTCCTTCCGGAGGTGCGCGTGTTGCGCCTGGATCCGGAGCGCGGTCGAGTGCAGGTCGTCACCAGCGAGCAGCGCCAGGTATCGGAGATCGCCGACCTGTTCAGCGTCATCGTCCCCCAGGCGGCAAGCGGAGACGTACAGGGCGCGGGTGGAACCGGCGGGCAGGTCTCGGCCGAGGCCTGAGGAATCGGTTTCGGCGTTCGCCAGCCAGCCGGCGAGCGAGCGACGTGATCAGGAAGGAGGCGGCACGGGAGAAACCTACAATCGCTGAAGAAACGATCTCGACTCGAGACGAGGAGAATGGCACTATGCGAAGACGAATGCTCATCCTGGGCCTGGTGCTCGCCGGCGCCGCCCTGGCGCTCGCGGCCTGTGCCGGCCCGCAAGGCCCCGAGGGTCCTCCCGGGCCCGCCGGGCCTCCCGGGCCTCCCGGCGAGCCACCGGCGGCGGCCGACCTCACGTGTACCGAGTGCCACAACGACACCACGATCATCGTCTCCAAGGAAGCGCAGTTCCGGGAGACCTCGGTGCACGGCACTGGCGAAGCCTTCATCCGGGGCGAAACCACTGCCTGCGCCGGATGCCACGGCACGGAAGGCGCCAAGGCCCGCATCGCGGCCGGACTACCGCCTCATGACGAGTCGGTCGTCGGCGTGGTCAACGTCTCGCCGTTCGACTGCCGGACGTGCCACGAAATCCACACCACCTACACCTCCGCCGACTGGGCACTGGTCGGAGGCGGTCAGCCGGTGCTGATGGAGAAAACCGGCGGGACCTTCGACGGCGGCACGGGCAACCTGTGCGCCAACTGCCATCAGATCCGCAACGACCCACCGGTGGCGGCCGGAGGCAACATCGACCTCGGCACGAACACCCGCTTCGGGACGCACTACGGCGTCGAGGCCCAGATGCTGCTCGGCGAGGGCGGCTACGGCGTGACCGGCGAGCCCAGCCCGCACTACCAGGTCGTCGAGAACACTTGCGTCACCTGCCACCTCGGCGAGGAGGCGAACCACACCTACCTTCCCGACGTCGACCGCTGTCAGGCGTGCCACTCGGGCATCGAAGACTTCGACGTCAACGGCGTCCAGACCGAGATCGAGGCGATGCTGACCGAAGTCCACGACCTGCTGATCGCCAGCGGCATCATGAACGAAGAGGGCCGCTCGATCCCGGGCGTCTATCCCGAGGGCGTGGCCGCGGCGATGTGGAACTACAAGCTCGTCGCCTACGACGGAAGTCGGGGCGTCCACAACTCGGCGTTCGCCCGGGCCCTGCTGGAGTACGCGCTCGAGCAGTTGAAGTAGGTCCGGTCCGCGCACGACGGGCAGAGCAGGAATCGTAGGGGCACGGCATGCCGTGCCCCTACGACGTTCTTCGGGATTCCCGTGTCCTCACGCCGGAGAAAGTGCCGCCTCCCGCACCTCCGCCTGCTGTGCCTCCGGCGAGTGATCGACGATCTGGAGATGCCGCACGCCGAGGGTGACCGCCAGCGCACCGTAGGCCGCCACCCCGAGCCCGCTCAGGACCTCGACCAGCGACGGCACGTAGGTCGTGTACCTGGCCGCGAGTTCCTGCGGCAGGTAGCTGACGATGACCAGCTGCCCGGCCATGTTCGTGTCCCAACGATAGGCGACGATCCCCGCCACGACCAGCCCGAGCGCCACCATCCGCAGCACCGGCTTGCGGGCCAGCCGTGGGTGCAGCAGCACGACGATCGGCACGACCGCCCCAAGGAGGATCTCGACCACCCAGAAGTTGAAGGCCAGCGGGCCGCCGGTCAGCAACCGCAGCCCCTCCGTGCGCCCCGGTTCGTAGGTGTAGGTCATCGAGAACGCGTCCCAGAAGCGGAAGTAGAGATACCCCACCAGCACCCAGCCGATGAACTTCGCCACGCGGCGCACCAGGCGGTCGTCGACCACGACCCCGCGCCGCACCCGCCCGGCGATCATCGTCACCAGGAGAGTGAGCGCCGGGCCGGCGGCCATGGCCGAGACGATGAACAGCACCGAGAGGTCCGGCCGGTACCAGATCGGCCGCGCCTTGAGCACGCCGTAGGTCGCGCCGAGCGACGACTGGTGGAGCATCGACAGCCCAAGGCCGACTGCGGCGAAGTATGGCGCCCAACGGTGCAGCGACCGGAGCCGCTCACCCAGGCGCGGCCAGCGGCGGCGCAGCCAGGCCGCCCGGCCGAAAATCGGTGCCGTCTCGAGCAGCAGCACGCCCAGGTACAGCGTGACACACATCGTCACTTCCCACAGCACGGAATGGGGGTTCCAGTAGACCAGGGCATGCCAGAAGCGGTCCGGCCGCCCAATGTCGAGCAGCAGGGTCAGCACCGCCATCGAGTACCCGATCAGCCCAAGGAACGTCGCCGTGCGCGCCAGCGGCTGGAGCTGGCGCAGGCCGAGCAGGTAGACCGCGGCGCACAGCAGGAAGGCGCCGGCACTGACGGCGATCGACGACAGATCGATCGTGATCCACAGGCCCCACGGGACCAGATCGTTCAGGTTGGTCACGACCAGGCCGCGGGCGAAGACGACCGCTCCGGCGGCCAGCCCGGCGAGCACGAGCGCGATCAGCGCCCCGATCCACACCTGATAGGGAGTCGGCCGCGGCATCGTGCGGACGGTTTCGACGAGGCGCGCGCTCATCCTTCGACCTCCTCCCTCGCCGGGAGGTAGTACACCCGCGGCGACGTCCCCAGGTCCTCGCGCAGCCGATAGGAGGGGACGCTGGCCAGCAGCCGGCTGACGTTCGACTCCGGATCGGCCATATCGCCGAACACCCTCGCCCCGACCGGGCAGTCCACGACGCAGGCCGGCGTCGCGGTCGCGTCGACGCCCGGGGTCAGGCCGAGCGACAGCCCGCGGTCGATGCGGTGGACGCAGAACGAGCACTTCTCGACGACGCCGCGCGGGCGCCGCGGCACCTCCGGCTCACCCCACTGCGGCACGGCCGGGTTGACTCCCTGGAACGCCTCCCAGTTGAACGAGCGGGCGGCGTACGGGCAGGCGACCTCACAGTAGCGGCAGCCGATGCAGCGGTCGTAGTCCATCATCACGATGCCGTCGGCGCGACGGTAGGAGGCCTTCACCGGGCAGACTTCGACGCACGGCGCGTGGTCGCAATGCATGCACGGCCGCGGCAGGTAGACCTGTTTCCCGGCCAGCGTGCCGGCGGGCAGCACCCGGTTCCATTCGACCCCGGGCGCCACGTCGTTGTTGGCCTGGCACGTCAGCGTGCAGTAGCCGCAGCCCGTGCACTTCGCCTGGTCGATGACCATCGCCCAGCGATGCGGGCTGTCGCCGACGGCTTCGAGGGCCGAGGCCCTCGGCACGGCGCGCAGCCCGGCCGCCGCCACACCGACCCCGGCGATCTTGAGGAACGTCCGCCGCTCGATCTTCGGCTCGGTCATGGCGTCACGCTCCCGGTTCGTCTTCGCGGCGTAGGCGGTTGTAGAAGCGCTCGAGCCACGGAGCCAGGATCATGCCCGTCGCCATCCCGACCAGCCCCGACAGCGCGGCGAAACCGGCCGGGCTGACCGGAGCCGGCTCGGCGCTGATCAGCAACGCGTCCATACCACCCCCGGCGCCGACCGCCGCGGCGCTGGGCGTCGGGGTCGACCGATCGGGATGAACCTCGACCGGGTCGTGCATCTGGTACGCGTGGCAGGCGTTGCACGTCGTCAGGCGAACGTTGAAACTGTGGTCGCGCGTGGCGTGTCCCTCGCCGGTCTGCGACTCGGTCGGCCCGAGGTGGCAGTCGGCGCAGGTCAGCCCGACCTGGCTGTGCGCCGAGTGGGCGAAGTTCGAAGCCCGCTCGCGATGACACGAGGCGCACAGGCCCGAGGGATCGTCGGCGACCGACGACTTGGCCGTCGTGCCATGCGGGTCGTGGCAGGCAACGCACGCCAGGTTCACCTGGCGGTGCTTGCTCACCTGCCACTCGAAGAGCGTCTCGGTATGACACGCGCCACAGAGTTTGCCCGATCGATCCGAGGGCATCGGCTCGTCCGGATGGTTGGCCGGCACCGGGCTGTGGCAGGCCTCGCACGTCACGCCCTCGGCCACGAAGGTATCGCTGACCGGGTCGTAGCCTGTGGTGTGGCAGGCTAGGCATTCGCTGGGCTGACCGCGGCTGTTCCACTCGGCGAGGTAGGCCTCGGATCGGGACGCCTTGCCGTGCAATCCGTCGGCCCAGGCCGCGTAGGTGTCGGAATGGCAGGCGCGGCAGGTCAGGTCGCTCGAGGGCGGGAGTGTGACGGACGGCTGGGCGGAGGTCGCGCCGGCCGTCAACAGCATCAGGGGCACGGCGCAGGCCGCGCCCACCGTCCAGCGAAGATGTGTCCGTTTCATGCGTTGGCCTCCCTGCGCTCCGGCGCTCAGCCCCGGATCGGCGCACTGAGAAACACGTCGCAGCCCAGGCAGCTTGTCGGCAACAGGCCCGTCTGCTCGCGAAAGACCTGCCAGCAAGGGACCGGCGGGCGGGCGAAGGCCGGGCACGTCTGACGTTTCTCCGGCGGACAGTCCTTCAGCTCCCAACAGCGGACCTCGGCCGAGGCGGCGCCCAGCGCGAGCGGCGCCGGCCGCCGGTGCTCGGCCTGCTCCTGCCAGTGTCGATCGAGGCGTCGCAGGCCCCACGCCACCAGCGCCGTCAGCAGCACCGGTACGCCGAAGCGAATCGCCAGTCCGATGACGACCGCCAGCAGCGCGCTCGGATCCAGGTCGGTCATCGCACACCCCCCGCGTGGCGGCGCTCGAAGAACGTGCCGAGCGCCAGCAGGCCAAGAACCGGCAGGACGATGCGCACCGCGGTCAGGAACAGAATGGTCGTCGGCCCGTTCATGGCACCCTCCTTCAGCGGCGCCCTGCCTGCCGCCACTCACAGCCTAGAGCGCGGCACGGCCGCCGACAATCCGGCACCCGCAGCATTCCGGACCCCAAACGGGAAGGGCTTGGTCTGCGTGCGGCACCGCCGCGCGCTCCGTCGACTGCCCCATGGGGGGATGGGGCGCGTGACGGATCCCCTGTGTGGATCCGAGGAATGAGGCGATCGGGCGCAAGTCCTCGTGGAGGGGGAGCCCAGCCGCTAGCCGCAGCGCACGCGGAACGGGGTCGGCAGGGCGGAAGGCGTGCGCCGCAAGCGCCTCAGCGGTCGCGAAGCGGGGCCGGGGTCTGTGGTGTTGCGAAGCCGACTACGGCTGGATGATGCCCTTGCGGATGGCGTACCTGACCAGCTCGGTCCGCGAGTGCAGGCCGAGCTTGCGCATCAGGTTTTCGCGGTGCCGGGCGACGGTCTTGGGGCTGATCGAGAGCGTCTCGGCGATCTCGGCGTTGCTCGCCCCGTCTGCCAGGTGCGCCAGGACTTCGCGCTCGCGCTCCGTCAGGCCGTCGAGGGTCGCTGCCGAGCGGCCGACGGTCTCCTGGCTCAGGTAGTCGTTGACCAGCAGCCGGGCCAGCGACGGATACAGGTAGACCTCGCCGGCGGCGGCCGCCCGCAGCGCCGTCAGCAGTTCCTCCGGCGCCGCGCGCTTCGGCACGTAGCCGCTGGCGCCGACGGCGAGCATCTTGAAGAAGTACTCCTCGTCCTCGTGGATCGTCAGCGCCACGATCGCCGTCTCCGGCCGCAGGCGCTTGATCTCCGCCGCGGCCTCGATCCCCGACATGTCGGGCAGGCCGATGTCCATCAGCACGACGTCCGGGTGCGATTCGGTCACGGCGCGCAGCGCTTCCGCCCCACTGCCCCCCTCTCCGATGATCTCGAACTCGGGATCGGCCTCGAGCAGCATGCGCAGCCCGGACCGCACCACGGCGTGGTCATCGACCAGCAGCAATCGGGTCTTCATGCGACACCTGTGGCTCGCCCAGGTAAGGGATGGCAACTTCGACGCGCGTCCCCTCCCCGGGCCGCGAGCGGATGCGCGCCGTCCCGCCGAGCAGCGTGGCCCGTTCCTGGATCCCGACCAGGCCCCAGGCCGGCATGCCGTCCGGGATGGGGCGCGCGTCGAAGCCGCGCCCGTCGTCCTCGACCTGGAGGTCGATGCTCTCCTCCCCGAACCGCAGGCGCACCCGCACCGTGGCCGCCTCGGCGTGGCGCACGACGTTGGTCAGCGCCTCCTGGGCGATGCGGAACAGCGCCGTGTTGACCGCAGCCGGCAAGGCCCGCGGCTCGCCGAAGACTTCGACCATGATCTTGAGCGGCGTCCGACTCTGGACCTCGCCGGCGTACCAGCGCAGCGCCGCCGGCAGCCCGAGGTCGTCGAGGTGCGACGGTCGCAGGTCGGCGAGCAGTCGCTGCAGCTCGTTGAGCGACCGATCGACGAGTCCTTCGAGTTCGCGCAGTCGCTGCCCGGCCTTGTCCGGGTCGGTGGTCAACGAACGTTCGGCGGCGCGCAGCCCCATCCCGAGGGCCGTCAGCGACTGACCGGTTTCGTCGTGCAGCTCGCGGGCGATGCGCTGCCGCTCGGCCTCCTGCGCGCCGACCACGCGGCGGTAGAGTTCGGCCCGCAGCGCTTCGCGGCGTTCGGCTTCGCGCAGGCGGGTCGCCTGGAGCTCGGCGATCTGCCGCTGATGCTCGACCTCGAACGCCCGCAGGAAGCGGATGACGAAGACCGCCGAGAACACGGCCGCCGCGCCGCGCAGGAGCTGCACCGGGAAGCCGAACCAATCGAGGAACAGGTCCTGGTTGACGACGTTCGACGGCGGCAGTGCGCTGGCGGTGGTGAAGACCTGACCGATCAGCCCGTACCAGGCGAAGGCCAGCGCCGACCACAAGGAGTCGCGCCCGAACTGCGCCATGCCCGCCTGCCGGAAGCGGCGCTGCTGCGCCACCAGACCGGCGCTCGCCAGCACCGAAGCCGGGATGGCGAGGCTGTATCGGGTCCAGACGTCGGTCAGCGGAACCATGACCTCGCCGACGCCGTACTCGCCGCGCAACGCCAGCAGCCCGAACCCCCAGGCAGCCGCCAGCAGGAGCGGGACGAGCAGACTCAGCCGGCGAACACGCTCGTCCGCTGCCAGGAGCGAGGAGCCGAACGCCGCCAGCGACAGGAACGAAAAGGAAAGGACCGCCAGGCGGATCGCTTCCCAGACGATGCCGAATTGCACCTGAAGCGGGAGCACGCCAAGGATGACGAACATCTCCAGCCACTCGTTGGCCCCGTGCAGCAGGCCGAACGCCGCCAGCGGCCGCAGGGCGTGACGCAGCCTCGGGTCCGACCCGCGCCCGCCCTCGAGCAGGATCGCCAGCCCCATGCTGTAGAACGCCAGCCCGTAGAAAAAGAAGACGATGACGATCGCCGGATGGTCCACGCCGACCCCGACATCCAGTGTAGCAACCGCGCCTGTCGCCCGCCAAGGACTTGGCGCGGAGGAATCCGGACAGATGTCACCTGGAATTCAGAGGCGGAGGAGGGATTGAGGAATGGGGATTGAGGAATGGGGATTGAGGATTGGCGATCGGGGCGCGGCGAACTGCGCCGCCGTTCCCCCGTCGCCGATCGTTACGACCGCAGCGCCGTGCCGCACTGTCGGCAGAAGCGGTCGCTGGCCGGGGCCATGGTGCCGCAGTTGTGGCAGAAGACGGGCGAAGCGTCGACCTCGTCGGGTCGCTCCTCCAGCCGTCGCGCCGGCCGGTGGCGCGGCCGGACCGGCCGGTCCTCGGCGCGCGTGCGCAGGAAGTAGACGACGCCGGCGCCGATCGCCACGACCCCGCCGGCAAGCAGCACCCACGGCAAGACATCGGCGGCCGCCAGCGGGGCGCCGTCCGTCGGCACCAGCGTCGCCAGGACCGAAGTCGATCCGGCATTGACCGAGAGGTCCGGCGTCGTCTTGCGGTAGGTGAAGGACACCTGCGGCCGGTCCTCCTCGGACTGCGGGCCGAGCGGGACGAGGTGGTACAGCAGCCCCTGGCCGTCGACGGTCTCCGACGTCGGCGCCGGCGAGATGTCCATCGCCTCCGCGCCGCGCGGCTGCTGCACCTCGAAGGTGAAGGCGTCGGTCGCCGCTCCCCCGGGCCAGGTGAAGGCGAATCGGCGGACGTCGCCTTCGACTTCGTAGGGCAGGTAGAACTCGATCTGCACCTCGCGACTCGGGGTGTCTAGCTCCACGACGTCGTAAGGATCGCCGTCGCTCCGCGTCGGGGAGGCGTTCAACAACTCGCCGGTTTCGCCGCGGAACGCGGCCGCCGTCAGCGGCGGCGCGTCGCCCGGGACGAGCAGGCGCAGCCGCGCCGGCAACGCCGTCGAGGCGGAGAGCGTCACCCGGTAGATGACCAGCACCTCCGGTCGGTCGTATTCGGGCCACAGGGCGATGGTGATCGACTCGGCCGGGATCGCCTGCGCCGCGGCGCCGAGCGGCGCGCCGACGGCCCACAGGGCGGCCAGGGTCCATCCGAGCCATTTCATGCGGTACGCGGCGGAAGTCCTCATGCAGGCCTTTGCCAAGCCGTCGGCGGGGTCCTGCCGCCGACGGCTCACACCGGAGCGGGAGACGGTCTACCTGGCCTGGCTGCGCCGGAAATAGACGACCAGTACGAGGATAGTCGCCGCCGCCAGCCCGCCGAGCAGGATCCAGGTCGCGCGGGCGCTCATCGGGCCGACCGGCTGCGCCGGCGGCGTCGGCTGCGCCAGGGGCTCGAGGGTCAGCACGTACGCCGCCACGTCGGCGATCGATTCGTCGCTGAGCGGACCCCCGTTCGCCTGCGCCCAGGCGGGCATCGTCGTCCCGTCGATGCCCTGCCCGACGACCTGTCGGATGTACGTGGCCGGGTCCGGCGAGGGCCAGGCCTTGGCGAGCGCCACGCCGAAGCGCCCCTCGCCGCGCCGGCCGTGGCACATGACGCAGTTTTCCTGGAACACCACGGCGCCGGCCGACGGATCGCCCTTCACGTCGGGCAGGCGCTCGATCGTCGGAGCGACGTAGGTCGGCAGCGGGGTGATAGGCTGTGTTCCGCCGAAGACCTCGACGATGTAGGCGGCGATGTCGCGGATGTCCTTCTGGCTGAGCGGGCCACCGTTGGCCTGCCCCCAGGCCGGCATGACCGAGCCCGGCACGCCCTGGGTGATGATCGTCTCGAGCGAGGCGCCGACGTCGATCCCGGGGAAGGCCTCCAGGCTGGCGCCGATCCGGCCCTTCCCGTCGACGCCGTGGCACACGGCGCAGTTCGCGACGAACAACTCGCCGCCCCGCACCGGATCCCCCTCGCCTTCCTGGGCGAACGCCGCCGGCGCACCGGCGAGCAAGGCGAGGGCGGCGGCGAGAGGCAGCAGGTGTCGGGTGCGCATTTTCCTCTGGCGAGGCCCGGCAGGCCGCGCCGCTACCGGAACGACAACATGTAGGCGATCAGGTCGGCGGCGTCCTGCGGGGTCAGGCGCGCGCCGAAGTTCGTCGGCATGATGCCCGTGGCGAAGCCCTCGACGACGTAGGCGTTCGGGTCGACGATCGACTCGAGCAGGTACTGCTCGGCGGTCGTCGCCGCGCCGGCGTAGCCCGCTTGCGTGAGGCGGGCAGCGGCGCGTCCGCCGATGCCGGGCGTCGTCCCGTCGCCGGCCCACGCCGGCCCAACCGTCGACAGCGTGTGGCACGCAGCGCAGCCCAGCGTCCCTTCGGCCAGCGCCTGGCCGCGGGCTTCGTCGCCGGCGGGGAGTGTCTGGGTGATATCGGTACCGACGACTTCCTCCGGCGCCAGGGTGGGCTGGGCGGCGGCTTCGGCCAGGGCGCGGTCCTCCCAGTTCATGATGAAGGCCACCAGCGCGTCCACCTGGTCGTCGCGCAACGGGCCCCCGAAGCGTTCGCTCCAGGTCGGCATGCGTTCGGGGTAGTTCGTTCCGGCGCTTGGCACGGGCCGTCCGGCGGAGATCACACCGCGCACGTAGTCCTCGATCGTGCCGGAAAACCCGGCCGCCGCCAGACGCGAGCCGTCGAACAGCGCCGCGGTGTTGAGCGCCGGCGCCAGCGGCGTGCCCTTGCCCTGGGGGCCATGGCACGAACGGCAGCGGCTCTCGAACTCGAGGGCGCCGCTCTCGATCGCCCGCGCCTGGTAGGCGCGGGTGGCGGTCTCCATCCGATCGAGTTCCGTGACGGCCACGAACAGCAGGCCGCCGGTCAGGCCGAAGGTGGCGAGCGTGCCCAGGATGATGTTGAGCTTCATCGCTCAGCCTCCACCGTACCGGCTTTCGCGGTGGAGGTAGACCGACTGGCTAAATTCATGCGGCGAGCCGTCGGGGTTCGTCCACACCACGCGCAGGGTGACCTTCTTGAGGTCGGTCTGCCAGTCCTCGACGATCATGAAGCCCTCGACGTCCCTTCGCTCCGGGCCCTCGGCGGGGCCCAGATGCTCCTCGAACAGGTAGAGCAGGTCGCGCAACGTCGGCGTCGGCGCCAGGGGCCACTGGCTGGCCTGATAGGTCCCAAACTCGAGCTCGGCCCAGTCGGCCTCGCGCAGCGGGCCGGGGTGGGTCTGCGGCACGAGCGCCGCCACCGCCTCCTGGTCCGGCGACGAAGTCACCAGGTACCACGGCGACCCCATGAAGGACAGCACGGCCAGTCCCGCCACCGACAGCGCCGCCGCCGAGAGCCCGATGCGTCGGTCGCCGTAGCGTCGGCTCGGTCCGACCTCGAAGTACGGCAACAGCAGGATGAAGCCGATCATGCCGGTCGGGATGACGACGCCCCACAGCACCTTGTCGCCGATCTTGAGCATCCCCTGGAGCCACAGGAAGTACCAGGGCGAGGTGATGTGCAGCGGGGTGATCAGCGGATCGGCGTGGGCCTCGAGCGGCGGGGCGTTGTAGATGAAGACGGAGATCAGGACCAGCAGGCCCGTCAGGCCGGTGACGTAGAACAATTCGCGGGTCAGAATCTTGGGCATGAAGTAGACCCGCGCTTCCATCGGGACGCGCTTGGCCGTGTCTTCGCCGACCGCCTCGGCTTCCGGCGGCAGGCTGTGGCCGTGGATGACGACCTTGTAGTAATGCACGCTCAGGGCGATCACGCCGACCGCCGGAAGGAGCACGACGTGCAGCAGGTAGAAGCGCAACAGGCCGTTGGCGCCGAAATCGGGGGCGCCGCGCACCAGCAGATTCAGAGTGCGGCCGACGACTTCCGGCGGCGCGGCCTCGGCCATCGAGGCGCCGATCGTCACCGCCCACAGGCTGAGCTGGTCCCATGGCAGCAGGTAACCCGAGAACGACAGGATCAGGGTCACCCCGAGCAGGATCACTCCCGTGAACCAGGTGAACTGGCGCGGCTTCTTGTAGGAGCCGGTGAGGAAGGTGCGCAGCATGTGCAGCGCCACGATCGCCACCATCGCCTCGGCGCCGAGCTTGTGCAGGTCGCGCATCAGGTCGCCGAACGGAACGTTGCTCAGGATGTTGAGCATGTTCTTGTAGGCGACGAGCGGCGAGGGGGTGTAGAAGATCATCAGGTAAATGCCGGTGATGATCTCGAAGGCGAAGAAATACGTCGACAGCCAGCCCAGCCGGAACGTCGGGTAGAACCCGTCCATCAGCTGGTGGTAGTAGGTCGGCTTGATGTGGAACCAGAAGCTCTCGGAGTGCGGCTTGAGGCGGGGGTTGGGCCGGCCGACCGGGTCGTCGCGCAACAGGCTGCGCACGTCGGCCGGCGTCATCCCGGTTGTGATGCGGGTGACGATGTCTTCGTACTTGCTGCGGACGGCGGTCTTCAGCCCTTTGGCCCGGACATCGTCGAGGAAGGGGATGTGGAGTCGGAAGATGGCCATGACGCCCCTCGCTCAGATCCCGCCGCCAGGCCGGGTGTTGGGCGCTCCGGAGATCTTTTTACCGGTGTCGACCCGCAGCTCGACGACGTCCGGCGTCAGCGGGACGGCGCTGCCTTCGCCACTGCCCATTTGCGGCTCGGTGCGGGCGACGACGTTGCCGGCGGCGTCCAGCGCCTCGATGACGAACGTGTCCAGATTGCGGCGCGCCGGGCCGTCGATGCGCGCGTCCGACTTGAGGTACTTCGAGCCGTGGCACGGGCACTCGTAGCGGTCCTGCGTCTCGACCCACTTGTACAGGCATCCCAGGTGGACGCAGACCATGTACAGCGCCTTGACCCCCTCGCTCAGCGGGTAGTCCGCCGGCTGCCGCTCGTCGGCGATGGTCCGCGGGCCGATGTTGACCAGCCAGAAGCGCCCGTCGGCGTAGGCAACGGGCGAGCTGTCGGGCGGCGGGACGTCGGCCACCGGGACGGTGACCACCCCGCCGAACTCGCCCTCGCGGAACCGCGGCAAGGCGAACCACAGGGTCGCTCCCGTCCCCCCGCCGAGGGCGACGGCCATCGAGACGCCCCAAAGGTAATAAAGGAACTCCCGGCGGGAGAGGGGTAAGGTTTCCCCCGCCCCTGCCGGGATCGGGGCAGCCGCTTCGGTCATCGAGTCGTTCCTCCAGCGCGGGCCCAGTCGTCGAACGACCCCCGGGGTCACCGGCCCGGGAGGCCGGCTATTCGTACCATATTCCGCGAACGGAGTCAAACAAAGGGGGTGGCCGCGGACCACTGTCATATAATGCCGCCGTGTCCGTCGATCTTCCCGCGCCGACTCTGGTCACGACCGATGATCGCCTGCGGCGCCTGGCGGCCGACTTGCGACGCCAGCCCCGCCTGGCGGTCGACACCGAATCGAACAGCCTGCACGCCTACCGCGAACGGGTGTGCCTGATTCAGATCTCGACCGCCGACGCCGACCTGCTGATCGACCCGCTCGCCATCGCCGACCTGTCGCCCCTCGGCCCGCTCTTCGCCGACCCGTCGACCGAGAAGGTCTTCCACGCCGCCGAGTACGACCTGATCTGCCTGCGCCGCGACTTCGGGTTCGAAGTGACGGCGCTGTTCGATACACGGGTGGCGGCGCGCGCCCTCGGGCGCAGCCGCACCGGCCTGGGCGACCTGCTCCACGAAGCCTTCGGCGTCCGGCTCGACAAGCGCCATCAACGCGCCAACTGGGGCAAGCGTCCGCTCTCGCCGATGCTGCTCGCCTACGCCCGGCTCGACACCCGCTACCTGCTGCCGTTGCGCGACCGGCTGGCGTCCGAGCTGGCGGCCGCCGGCCGGACGGACGAAGTGCGCGAGGAGTGCGAGCGGTTGACGCGGGTTTCGGTCGCCGACGCCAGCCAAGCCGGCGAGGCCTTCTGGCGCATCACCAACGCTCGGCGGCTCTCCGGCCAGCAGGCGGCCGTGCTGCGCGAGTTGCACGCGCTGCGCGAAGCCGAGGCCGAGCGCCGCGATGTGCCTCCGTTCAAGGTCGTCAGCGACGAGGCCCTGCTGGCTGTCGCCCAAGCCTCGCCGCGCAGCCGCGCGGCGCTGGGGCGCGTCGCGGGCCTGCCGGCGCAGGTTCGCCAGCGGCTGGGCGAGCCGTTGCTGGCCGCCGTGCGCCGCGGCCTGGAAGCGCCGCCGCCCGCCCGGCCGGCGTCGCGCGGCGGCGACGAAGCGGCGCAGCTTCGCTTCCAGCGCCTGCGCGAGTGGCGCCGCGTTGTGGCGGCGGAGCGGGGCGTCGAGTCCGACGTCATCCTGCCGCGCGACATGGCCTGGGAGATCGCCCGCGCCAACCCGGCCGACCTCGAGGCGCTGCACCGGCTGATGGCCCCGCTCGAGACGCGCTTCGCGGCGCACGGCGCCGCCATTCTGCACGCCCTGCACGACGGCCGGCTGCTCCGGCAAACCGAATGAGGCTCTCCTTCCACGGCGCGGCCCAGACCGTCACCGGGTCGCGCCATCTACTCTCCCTCAACGGACGGCAGCTCCTGATCGACTGCGGCCTGTTCCAGGGCCGGCGGCAGGAGACCTACGAGCGCAACCTCGACTTCACGTTCGATCCGAAGCGGATCGACGCCGTCGTCCTGTCGCACGCCCACCTCGACCACTGCGGCAACCTGCCCAACCTCGTGCGGCGCGGCTTCGACGGCCCGATCCACGCCACGTCGGCGACGATCGACATCACCGACCTGCTGCTCCACGACGCGGCCGAGATCCAGGAATCGGACGCCGCCTACCTCAACCGGAAGCCGTCGCGCCGCGGCGAACCGCCGGTCCGACCGCTGTACACCGTGGCCGACGCGGCGGCCGCCGTCCAGCGGTTTCGCCGTCACGCCTACCAGGAGACGTTCGAGCCCGTCCCCGGGGCCCTCGCCACACTGACCGACGCCGGTCACATCCTCGGGTCGGCGGCGGTCGTGCTCGACCTGGAAGAGAAGGGACGCCGCCTGCGCCTGGTGTTCTCCGGCGACATCGGCCGCCCCGGCATGCCGCTGCTGCGCGACCCGACCCTGCCGGAGGCGGCCGACGTCCTCTTGATGGAATCCACCTACGGCGACCGCAACCACGAGACGACCGAGGAATCGTACGCCGCCTGCCTCGACGTCTTCCGCCGCACCTCCGATCGCGGCGGCAAGGTGGTCATCCCGGCCTTCGCCGTGGGCAGGACTCAGGCGATCGTCTACGCCCTGCACCAGATGATCGACCGCGGCGAGCTGCCGCCGCTGCCGATATTCGTCGACAGCCCGCTGGCGTCGCAGGTGACCGACGTCTTCCGCGCCCACGCCGACAGCTTCGACGATGAGACGCGGCGCTTCCTGCGGCAGGACCCGCACGGCTCGGCCTTCGGGTTCGACCGGTTGCGCTACACCCGCAGCGTCGAGGAGAGCAGGGCGATCAACGACATGCCGGGGCCGCTGATCGTCATCGCCGGATCGGGCATGCTCGAGAGCGGCCGCGTGCTGCATCATCTCAAGCACACCATCCAGGACGCGCGCAACGCCGTCCTGCTGACGTCGTGGATGGCGCCGCACACGCTCGGCCGACGGCTGCTCGACGGCCAGTCGCCGGTGCGCATCTACGGCGAGATGTACGAGGTGCGGGCGGAGGTCGTCGCCATCCGTGGGCTGTCGGCGCACGCTGGCCAGGACTTCCTGCTCGAGTACGCGCGCTCCGTCCGCGGCCGGGCGCGGCAGGTGATCCTCGTTCACGGCGAATCGGGCCCGGCGGCGGCGCTCCAGGAGAAGCTGAGCAGCCTCGGCTTCGGCGACATCCGCTACCCGGCGATGGGCGACGCCATCGACCTGTGAGGCGCGCTACAATGGTGTCCGTCCGGCCCGATGGCCACATCCCGGGGCCGGATGGACGGAAGCCGCCCGGCGTGAGACGGCGCAGAGGGGACCGGCGCGGCGCGGTCTGGCTCCGACACCGCCGGTCACATCCCGCCAGCCGACAGGAACTTCTTCCAGGGCGTCTCAAGAATCCTGCCAGATGACCTCGGCCGATCCCCAGACACTGGTCTTCCCGCCCGCTGCCCTGGCGCGCATCCGCGCCGCGGCCGACGAGTACGACCCACGGGCCAGACAGTGGCCTCTGCTCAGGGCGCTGCTGTGGCTGTATCGCGTGGTGTGTGTCGGGGCGGTACACGTCTACGGCCGGCAGCACCTCGCTCCGGGAGCCCGCATCGTCGTCTCCAACCATGCGCGAGTCAGCGATGGCTTCCTGCTGGCCTTCGTCCTCGGGCGGTTTCACGCGCTGGTCCAGGCGGAGAGTTTCACCCTGCCCGTCCTGGGGAAGCTGATGGCACGCTCGGGTTGGATTCCGGTCGTGCCAGGGCAGGCGCGACAGGTGCTGGCGAGGGCCGCCGAGGCGCTCCGACGGGGCGGCACCGTCCTGATCTACCCGGAGGGTCGCCTGAGCCACGGCGGCGAGATGATTCGGGGGCAGACGGGCGCCGTTCGGCTGGCGATGCAGACGGGCGCGCCCGTCCAACCGGTGGCGGTGCACGTCCCGGAACGGTACAGCCGCATGGTGCGCGGGCGCTTCTACGGGCGGCCGACGGTCGGCGCGTGGCAGGTCGGCGGGCCAACCTATATCGCCATCGGGGAGGCATGGCGGCCGCTGGGGGATCTCGACCGGCCGCCAACGATCGCCGAGGCGCGTCGCGCCACGGACGACGTCATGTCGCGAGTGCACTCCCTCCTGGAAGTGGCGCGTGCGGCTTCGGGCTGACTCCGGAGGAACCGGTGTGGGACGGATCCGTTCACCGAGCCGCCCCGAAGGGTATGTCGCGCCCCGACCCGCCAGGGACCGCTACGACCCGCAGGCGCGTCTGTGGCCGGTGCTCAAGGCGCTGCTGCTGGTGTACCGGTTGCTGTGCGTCGGCCGTGTACACGTCGCCGGGCGCGAGCGGATCCCGCGCGGCGGGTGCATCGTCGTCTCGAACCACGCGTTCGTCAGCGACGCCTTCGTCCTGGCGATCGTCTTCGGCCGGGTGCATGGCCTGGCCCAGGCCGAGAGCTTCACCCTGCCACTCCTCGGATGGCTCCTGGCCCGCGCCGGCCAGATCCCGGTCGGGCCCGGGCGCCGCGAGGAGGTGCTGGAGCGAGCCCGCGACTTGCTGCGGCGGGGCGAAACGATTCTGATCTATCCCGAGGGCCAGCTCAGCCACGGCGGCGAGTTGTTGCCGGGCAAGACGGGCGCCGCCCGGCTGGCGCTGCGCACCGGCGCGCCGATCCTTCCGGTGGGCACCTACGCCCCGCCCCAGTACGGCCGTGCCATCCACAGTCGGCACTACAACCGCCCGACGGTCGGCATCTGGCAAGTCGGCGGCCCGGCCTACATCGCCATCGGCGACCCCTGGCGCCCATTCGCCGGCCGCACGGCGGCCGACGAGGACGAGCTGCGCCAGGCGACGGACGACGTGCTGCGGCGAATCCGCGCCCAGGTCGAACAGGCGCGCGCCATGGCGGGCTGATGCGCATCGCCCTGGTGTGCCAGTCGTATCCCCCGATGATCAGCGGCATCTCGGTCGCCGTCCATCACCTGGCCGAGGGGCTCGCCGGCCGCGGGCACGCCGTCCTGGTGCTGAGCGCAAGCGACCGAGGCCAGCCCTACCGCGAAGTGCGCAACGGGGTCCGGCTGGAACGGCTGGCGTCGATCCCGACGCCGGCGCGGCGCGGTCAGCGCTGGTCGTGGTGGTCGCGCGACGAAGTCGACCGCCATCTGGAGTCCTTCCATCCCGACGTCCTGCACCTGCACGACCCGGTCCTGGGAGGGCTACTGTTGGCGTCGTTCGCCCGCGAGCGGGGCCTGCCGCTGGTCGTGACGGCGCACGCGTTGCCGTGGTACGTCTCGGCGCAGGTGCCCGATCTGCCCGGGCTGCGGACGATGATCGAGGCGGCGTTGTGGGGGTTCGCCTCCGACCTGCTGTCGCAATGTCAGGCGGTGGTGGCCCCGAGCCGGTTCACCGCGGCGCAGGTCGACGCGCGCGGCGGCCCGGGAGCGGTCATCATCAGCAACGGAGTCGATCTGACGCGCTTCCGCCCGACGCCGGACTCGCCCGACGAGCGGGCGCGGCTGTTCGAGCGCTACCGGCTCGACCCGGCGCGCCCGGTCATCCTGCACGTCGGGCGCGTCGACCGCGAGAAGAACGTCGACGACGTCGTGCGCGCCGCTGCCCGGGCGATGGCGCAGGTCGAGGCGCAGCTGCTGGTCGTCGGCGACGGCAACCGGCGGCAGGACGTCGAGCGGCTGGCGCGCGAGCTGGGCATCGGGCAGCGTTCGCGCTTCATCGGCTTCGTTGATCCGACCGCCGACCTCCCGGCGGTCTACCGGCTCGGCTCGGTGTTTGCCATCGCCTCCGACCTCGAGTCGGAGGGGCTGGTGGTGCTCGAGGCGGCGGCCTGCGGCGTGCCGATCGTCGCCGTGCGCGCCACGTCGATGCCGGAGCTGGTCGAGGAGCCGGGCTGCGGCTACCTCGTGACACCGGGCGACATCGAGGGGATGGCGGAACGCATCGTCGAGATCCTGCGTGACCCAGCGCGGGCGGCAAGGCTGGGGCAGGCGGGGGTCGAGATGGCCCGCCAGCACTCGCTCGAGCTGACGCTCGACCGCCACGAGGCGCTGTACCACTCGCTGATCGTGCCGGTCGGGGCGTAGGCGAGCCTCGACCCGACGGAGTCGAACCTCGCCTTGCCGCGGCCGGAGATCGGCAGGGCGGTGCGAGGCTACGCGGGGGGGCGAGCGGCAGACGGCGCGAGAATGGACGCCGCCAGCCCGGCCGCGGTTCGTGCGGCCGCCCGGAGGTTCTCCATGAAGCCGAGCCGTATCCTCGCCGCGCTCGCGTTCCTCTCCCTCCTCGCCGCCTGCTCCCCTGTCCCGTCCCCCGACGTCGCCTACGATCCTGCCGCGTTGTCCTTCTCCGGCGAACGCGCCCTGGCGATCGAGGCCGAGTTCGTCATGCGTTTCCCCGACCGGGATTCCGGGCAGCCCAACAATCGCCTGGCCGCCGAGTGGCTGGTCGAAACCGTCGGCGGCCTCGGCTTCGACTGCGCCCTCGACGAGTGGTCGTTCGTCAACTACTCACGCCAGATCCCGCTCCACAACGCCGTTTGCATCCTGCCCGGCGAGTCGGATTCGGAGATTGTGCTGACCGCGCATCACGATCAGGCCCCGACCACGGTCTACGGCGCCGACAACGACGGCTCGGGCGTCGCCATCCTGGTCCATCTGGCCGAAGTCTTCGCCGCCGAGGGCACGCCGCCCCGCACGCTGGTCTTCCTGTTCGCCGACGCCGAGGAGTTCGGCAACGCCGGCACACGCCGCTACCTGGATACCCACCCCGACCCGCAGCGCATCCTGGCCGCCCTGTCCATCGACAACGTCGGCAAGCGCTGGTACGTCGGGCTGGACATGGACCCGCGCGGCTGGTTCCTCGGTTACGGCGCGCTGTGGCTCCAGCGCGCCGCCCAGGAGTCGGCCCGCGCCGCCGGCGACCTGTGGGTGCCGGTGATCCGGCCGGCGCCATTCCAGGCGCTCGAGCAGGCGGTTCCGATTGCCTTCATGGACGAAGGCCCGTTCGTGGCACGGGGAATCCCTTCCTTTGGATTCGCCGGGATCTGCGATCCCGAGTTCTCCCAGATCTGCTACGACACCTACCATACGCCCGACGACACGATCGAGACCCAGTCGAGCGAGTCGCTGCGGCAGACCGGTCGGGTCACCGAAGCTCTGGTCCGCCAGATCCAGGGAATGGAGTCGTTTCCGGAGGAATCCGGCCCCTACCTGTACTTCGAATCCAAGTCCAGCGTGCTGCGCGGGCTGCCCCTGACCCTCGTGTTCCTTCTCCCGGTCGCTGGCTTCCTGTTCACCGCCTGGAAGACCGCACCGTCCGACTGGCTGGCGGCCTGGCGAAGGGCTCTGCCGCCCTTCCTGAGCCTGTTCCTGCCGATCCTGCTCTCCGTGGGGCTGCTCTACGGCCTGGTGGCGGTGGGGCTGCTCCAGAAGTTCGACGCCTACTTCGCCACCACCAAGGATCCGGCCTGGACCAGCCCGCGCTGCCCGGCGATCGGCGTCTGGCTGCTGGGTCTGGCCCTTCTGCTGACCGTCGGGCGGCGCCTGACCGGGCGCTTCCACCCGCCGGACTTCGATGCCGCGCGCAGCCTGGCCTTCCTGACGCTGGGTCTGGCCTCCCTGTTCATCGCCGTCACCAATCCATTCTCGCTGTTGTTCGTGCTGCCGTGCTTCTCTTGGCTCCTGATCCGGGGGCGGCGGGGCTTCGGGTTCGCCCTCGACCTGTTGTTCTTCGCGCTGGGCGGGTTGCTGGTCTATGTGCTGATCTACTTCTTCGGTTTCGTCATCCTGCGCATCGGGCTCTACGTGTTGTGGTACCTGCTGATGATGTTCGCCATTCCGATGATCAGCCCGGCCGGGGCGGCGGCCATCGCGGCGATCCTTGCCGCCGGGCTCTCGCTGGTTGTCCGTCCGCCGCGACTACGGGCTCCTTGAGCCTGTCGAAGGGAGGCATCCTGAGCTTGTCGAAGGATCCCGTACAGCGATCGTCGGCGCGCTTCGACAGGCTCAGCGCGCCGCGAGGGACACATGTGACGCCCTGAGCCTGTCGAAGGGAGGCATCCTGAGCCTGTTGAATGGAGGCATCCTGAGCTTGTCGAAGGATGCCGTACAGCGATCGTCGGCGCGCTTCGACAGGCTCAGCGCGCCGCGAGCTGACCTGGCCCGAGACGGAGACACCGTCCCATGAACCGATCCCCGAACCGCATGTCCACCTTCTCGATCGTCGCCGTCGACCTCGACGCCGGCCAGGTCGGCGTCGCCGTCCAGTCGAAGTACCTGGCGGTCGGCGCCGTCGTACCGTGGGCGCGCGCCGGGGTCGGCGCGGTGGCGACGCAGGCGCTCGGCCTAGCCCGCTACGGGCCGGAGCTCCTCGATCGCTTGGCGGAGGGAGCCGAGCCGGAGGCCGCGCTGAAGGCGGCCCTGGCCGACGACCCCATGGCCTCGCAGCGCCAGATCGGCGTCGTCCGCGCCGACGGCGCCGCCGCCTCGCACACGGGATCGTCCTGCCTCGACTGGGCCGGAGGCCGCGTCGGCGAGGGCTTCGCGGTCCAGGGCAACATCCTCGCCGGGCCGGCCGTCGTCGGGGAGATGGCCCGCGCCTTCGTGGAAGGCTCGGGGGTCCTCGCCGAGCGCCTGGTGGCGGCGCTCGCCGCGGGGCAAGCGGCCGGCGGCGACCGGCGAGGTCAGCAGTCGGCATGTGTGATCGTCGAGCAGGTCGGGTACCGCGACCTCGGCAGCGAAGGTATCGACACCGTCGTCGACCTTCGGGTTGACGATCATCCGCAACCAATCGACGAGCTGCAGCGACTCTTGGGTTTGCGGCTGCGCCAGGAGGTCTCGTCGCGAGCGATGCGCTTCTACAACGCGCGGGACTATCGCCGGGCCGTGGAGGTCATGGCCAAGGGCGCGGGGCGCTACCCCGACAGTCCCGACCTCCTCTACAACCTGGCGTGCTTCGAGAGCCTGGCCGGGCGCGCCGCCGACAGCCTGACGCATCTGCGCCGCGCCGTCGCCCTCGACGCCTCCTACCGCGAGCTGGCGCTGCGCGATACCGACTTCGACCCGATCCGATCGACGCCCGAGTTCCAGGCGGTCCTGGCGCCCTAGTCGGGCGGTATAATCGCCTCGCCCCGCGGAGAGGTGCCAGAGTGGTTGAATGGGGCGGTCTCGAAAACCGTTGTGGTCCGTAGGGCCACCGTGGGTTCGAATCCCACCCTCTCCGCCTGACGCCTGAGCCCGAGGCGAAGGCGCGGCCGGCGGCCGCGCCTCGTCGTTGGCCCTGCCGACGATGGGCCGTTCAGGCCGGGGTCATCGTCTCCAGGTCATCCAGCGCCCTCTCGAGGACGCGGAATCCCCTCTCCCAGAAGGCGCGCGGCCGGACATCGATGCCGGCCCGGCCGAGGATGCCCATCGGGCTGTCGGCGCCTCCGGCGCGCAGAATCTCCAGGTAGCGCGGCAGGAAGGCCGGTCCTTCCTCGCGGTACTGCTGGTACAGCGACAGCACGAGCAGCTGTCCGAAGGCATAGGCGTAGACGTAGAACGGCGTGTGGTAGAAGTGCGGGATCGCCAACCACTCGTAGCGGAAGTCGTCGCTCAGGTCGATCGAATCGCCGAACTGCTCGCGCAGCGTCTCGAGGTAGGTGTGCGACAGCTCGTCGACCGCCGCCCCCTGGCGCACCCGCTGGTGCGCCTCCTTCTCGAAGACGGCGAAGTAGGCCTGGCGCAGGATGGTGGCGTAGTTGTCGTCCATCTGGCGGAAGAGCAGCGCCCGGCGCACTTCGGGGGCCGGGTGGCGCGCCAGCAGCCGGTCGATCAATAACATCTCGCCGAAGGTCGACGCCGTCTCGGCCAGCGGCAGCGAGGCGTCCTGGGTCAGCGCCGAGTGGCCGGACGCCAGGCCGGCGTGCACCGCATGCCCCAGCTCGTGCGCCAGCGTGGCGACGTCGCGCGGCTTTCCTTGATAGCTCTGCAGGACGTACGGCGTCAGCCCGGGCTCGGTCGTGGCGCAGAAGGCGCCGGCCCGCTTGCCGTGCCGCACTTCGCCGTCGTAGTGCCGCTGGCTCAGGACGACCTCCGCCAGGCGCGCCACCTCGGGCGAGAAGTCGGCGAACGCGCCCAGGACGTCGGCGACGGCCTCGCCGAACGGAACGACGAGGTCTGTCTCGCCGACCGGCGCGTACAGATCGTAGCGCCGCAGGCGGTCCATCCCGACCCAGCGCGCCTTCAGGCGGAAGAAGCGCTGAAAGACCGGCGCCCGTTCCCGGCAGACCTCGAGCAGGGTGTCGACGACGTCGTCCGGCAGGTCGTTGCCCAAATTGCGAACGGCCATCGGCGAGGCGAAGCGGCGCAGTTCGATGTTCTCGTTGTGCCAGTCGCGCACCAGCGACTGGTAGAGCGTGCCCAAGACACGTTCGTCGTCGCGGTAGACGGCGAGCAGCGACTGGTAGCAGGCGGCCCGCACCTCCGGCCGCCGGTCGGTGCGGTAGGCTTCGACTTCGCCACGCGTCATGCGGCGAGTCTCGCCGTCGACGATCAGCTCGAAGGTGTAGCGATTGGTCAGCGTCTCGTACAGCCCGACGAGCGCCCGCTTGCCGGAAACGTCCTTGAGGTTGATGATGCGTTCCTCGGGTTCGCTCAGCGTGTAGGGCGCCTCGCGCCGCAGGTTGACCAGCCACTGGCGGTGGTCGCCGGCGCCGGCGAGGAGCTGCGCGGCCCGCGCCTCGGGCAATCCCTTCCACCACAGGGTGAAGAACAGCGTCCGATTGCCGATTTCGGCCGCCAACTGATCGGCGCGCCCGCGCATCGTCTGGGCCAGCGGGTCCTGAGTATCTTCGGCGAAGCACAGGTAGGCGTAGCCGATGTAGCGACTGACCTGGCGCTGGAGGGCCTCGTAGGCCTGCAGGATGTCGAACAGGCCCGCCGGGTCGAGGGCCTCGGTCAGGCGGTCGCGCACTGCCTCGAAGGCGCGGAGGGCGCCTTCGATCGCCTGGCGGGCTTCGTCGTAGGCCGGCGAGTCGAGCGAGGGGAACAACTCGCTCAGGTCCCATCGGCCGGGCTGGTCGTCGAACGGCATGGCAAACCTCACACGTTGAACTTGATGTGGACGACGTCGCCGTCGGCCACCTGGTAGTCCTTGCCTTCCTGGCGCAGACGGCCCGTGCTGCGGGCCTCGGCCAGGCCCCCGAGTTGCAGCAACTCGTCGACCGGGATGACCTCGGCCCGGATGAAGCCGCGCGCCAGGTCGGTGTGGATCGTGTCGGCGGCCTGCAGGGCGGTGGCGCCGCGCGGCAGGGTCCAGGCGCGCACCTCGTCGTCGCCGACGGTGAAGAACGACAGCAGGCCGAGCAGGTCGTACGAGACGCGCAGCACGCGCTCGCGACCGGCCTCGGGCAGCCCGTATTCCTCGAGGTACGCCCGACGCTCGTCCTCCGGCAGCTGGGCGATCTCCATTTCCAGCCGGCCTTGCAACCCGAGGACGGACACGCCCGGGCCGACAGCGCCCAGATCGGGCAGCGCGCCGCCCTCCGCCAGGTTGACCACGACCAGCATCGGGATGCGCGTCAGCAGCCCGAATCCCGAGAGGAGTCGCTGCTCGTCCGGCGTGAAGGCGTGGGCGCGCAGCGGCTGGTGGGAGTCGAGAATCGCCTGCAACCGCTCGAACAGCACCTGTTCGCGCTCGACCAGGGCGCGGTCGCGCATGACCTTCTGGCGCTCCTCGGCCAGGCGGGCCCGCCGCCGCTCGACGGTCAGCAGGTCGTTGAGCAGGAACTCGTCCTCCAGGCGGGCCAGGTCGCGCGCCGGATCCACCGAGTCGAGGGGATGCGGCACGGCCGGGTCGTCGAAGGCGCGCACGACGTGGACGAACCCGTCCATCTGGCCCAGTTGATTGGCCAGGGCGCCGGGCAGTCCCTCGCGGCCGATACTCGCCTGGAGACCGCCGATGTCGGCGTAGGTGACCTTGGCCGATGTCGTCTTGCGCGGTCGAAACATCTCGGTCAGCGGGGCCAGGCGCGCGTCGGGGACGTCGGCGATGGCGGTGTGGACTTCGAACCTGCCCGGCGCGGCCGGGATGCCGGTCGGGAGGTTCTGCCCGGTCAGGGCGTTGAAGACCGTCGTCTTGCCGCTCGACGGGAGGCCGATGATCCCGAGTTTCACGGTCGGTCCGACGGGCGCCGACGCCGGCCGCGCGCCCCGCTCCCTGCCCTCGGAGGCGTTGGAACGATCGGGTGTCTCACGTGGGGTCGCCGGGGCGTTGCGCCGTCGCGGCCGGTCGTGGCAGTCGTGCTTGACCGCCCTTCACACGCTGGCTATACTCGCCAGCGAAGCCGAAGTGGCGGAACTGGCAGACGCGCGCGACTCAAAATCGCGTTCCTTCGGGAGTGTGGGTTCGAGTCCCACCTTCGGCACCAGGCGATTATAACGTCGGCCGACGACGCCCAACCGGGGTTCCCACGCGACCCGGTTTCGTTCCTGTGGGACAATCCAGACCGTGCCGCCGCGCCTCTCCCGCTTCCTCGTCGGCCTGATCGCCGGCCTGCTGCTCGGCCTCGGCTACGCCTGGCTGATCCAGCCGGTGACGTACTACGACACCGCCCCCGACAGCCTGCGCCAAGACTTCCGCACCGACTACGTCCTGATGGCCGCCCAGAGTTATCAGGCCGACGGCGACCTGCAAGCGGCGATCGTGCGCCTGGCGGCGCTCGGACCGCAGGATCCGGCCCGGATCGTCGAACAGGCCAGCGCCTACGCCGAAGCCAACGACTTCGCCGCCGCGGACCGGGAGGCGCTGCGGCAACTGGCGGACGATCTGCGCGCCCTCGCGTCGGCACCGGAGATCGCGCCGCCATGAAGGCCTCGGGCGGCACGCTGCTCATGGCGGGCCTGCTGCTCGGCCTGGCCGCCGGACTGCTCTACGGTTGGGTGGTGCAGCCGGTTCGACTGACCGACACCGCACCGAGCGCACTTCGCTCCGATTTCCAGGACGAATACGTCGGGCTGATCGCTGCGGCCTACGCCGCCACCGGCGACCTGCCGCGCGCTCGCGCCCGGCTCGAGTTGTTGCCTGAGGCCGGCGACCCCGACCACGTGGCGGCGCTGGCGCAATCCTGGCTGGCCGCCGGGAGACCCGAACGTGAGATCCTCGCTCTCGCCGGCCTGGCTTCCGACCTGAAGGGTAGGCCTTCGCCAACGGCGCCGTCCCCCTCGACCGTCGTCCCGGCCACCGCCCTCCCGACGGCGCGGCCGACCCGACCCCCGCCGACGCCCTTCCCTACGCCGACGCCCGGCGCGGCCTTTCGCCTCGCCGAACGGGCGCTCGTCTGCGACGACCCGGCCGAGGAGCCGAGGCTCCAGGTCGTCGTGCGCGACGCCGCCGGCCGGGGCGTGCCGAACGTGCTGGTGCGTGTGATCTGGGACGCGGGGCAGGATCAGTTCTACACCGGGCTCAAGCCCGAACTCGGCCTGGGATTCGGCGACTTCACGATCGAGCCCGGAGTCGAGTACGCGGTGCAGCTCGCCGAGTCCGACACCATCGCCAGCGGGATTCGATCGGAAGTCTGCACCGAGGGGCCCGCAGAGGGCCACATCGGATCGTGGCGGCTGACGTTCGAGCAGCCGTCCACACCGTAGGCCGAGCCCGAACGCCCGACGCCTTCCGCGTGGTCGCGGGGACCCTCGAAGCGTCGGGCGCGACGGTCAACCCTGCGGCTCGTCCGGCGACTGTGCCGCCGGCTGCGGCAGCCCGAGGTCGACTCGCTCCTCCATCGTGATCTGACCGCGCAGGAACGCCCCTTCTTCGGTCGAGAACGATTCGGTGACGACGTTGCCCCACACGCGCCCGGTGCGCAGGATCTCGACGCGCTGCGCCGTGATGTCGCCGCGCACCGACCCGGCGACGACGACCGTCGTCGCCCGGAGCGTCCGGCACACCAGACGCCCCTCCTCGCCGACGACGACCATCCCGTGCAGCGCGATGTCGCCCTCGAAGGCGCCTTCGATCCGCACCCCGCCCTGTCCGCCGAGGTCGCCTTTCCACGTCAGGCCGGCGCCGAAGACCGAGTCGACGCGCTCGGGCGCGCTCGGGCTGCGCTCCTCGCCGGCGTCCTTCCTGCGAAACATCTCGCCTCCTGCGCCGGCTAGTTCCGGCGCGCCCCTCGCCCCGCGCCGCGTCGGCCAGCCCCGGCCGTCTCGGCCAGCAACTCGCGCCGCGCCGGGATCCCGGCCACACCGTGCGCCGCCCCGACGGCGCGCACGATGGCCTCCCCCACGGCTTCGGCGGCGAACGCGCCGACGAGGTTGACATCGGCTCGTCGCTTCCCGGTGGCGAGGACGAACAGCGTATCCCCGTCGAGCATGGTGTGCGCCGGCCGAATGGCGCGCGCCACGCCGTCCTGCGCCATCTGCGCTACGGCGTTGGCCTGCTCCTTGGTCAGGCGCGCGTTGGTGGCGACGACGGCGATGACGGTGTTGCCGCGCGAGGCGAGGCGCAGGATGCTCCGCCCGACGCCGCGTCGCATCACCGCCAGGCTGTCGGCGAAGGGGCCGCGGCCGCCGACCCGCAGCGGGCCGAGGCGCACCGGCCGCAACCCGGCCAGGATCTCGCCCGACCTCGGATCGACCACGTCGCCCAGCGAATTGACCGCCACCAGCGCGCCCACGATCACCCCGCCGCCGATCTCGATGCTGGCCGTGCCGACGCCGGCCTTCATCGCGCCCGCCATGCCGAACAGCTTGCCGACGGTGGCGCCCATGCCGACGCCGGCGTTGCCCTCGGCCGGCGAGGCGGTCGACGCCCGTCGGCACGCCTCGTAGCCCATCGCCGCATCGGGCCGCACGTCGCCGCGGCCAAGGCCGAGGTCGTACAGGATCGCCGCCGGGACGATCGGGACCCGCGCCGTGCCGCTGTGGAACCCGACCCGCCGCTCCTCGAGGTAGCGCACGACACCGGCGGCGGCATCCAGGCCGAAGGCCGATCCGCCCGCCAACAGCACGGCGTGAACCTTCTGCACCAGGTGCATCGGCCGCAGCAGGTCGGTCTCGCGCGTCCCCGGCGCGCCGCCGCGCTGGTCGATCCCGCCGACGGCACCGGCTTCGCACAGGACGACGGTGCAGCCCGTCAGCGCTTGTGGATCGTCGGCGTGCCCGACGCGTATCCCGGACACGTCGGTGATGGCGCGGCGCGTGGTCATGTCGTCAGCGAATCCCGCTGTCGTAGAACACGTCGAGCACGGTCCATTGCCCCGCTTGTACCTCGAACGGCAACGGCGCGGCGAACGGCATCCCGGCCGGGCTCGGGCTGAGCGGCACGAGCGTGTACGCGCCCGGCGCCAGCGCGATCCGGAAATCGCCCTCCGCGTCGGACCGCGCCCGGGCCACGATTCGTCCGGCGGCGTCGACGACCTCGAGATCGGCCTCGAGCGGCGCGTCTGGGCATTCGATCCCCGGCTGGTACGACGGGACACGTCGGGCCGACCCAGACGCGGCCTTCGAGGCCCGAGTCGACGACCGGCGGGCGGCACGCGGCAAGCATCGCCGCCGCCAGAGCCATGGCCCAGCGCGGACCCCGGTTCACGCCTTGTAGCCGAACTTGCGCAGCAGCGCCTTGCGCTCGGCGACGTCGGCCTCCGTCTCAATGCCCAGGGGCGGGATGCCGTCAACCACGCCGACCACGCCGCGCCCGTGCTCGGTCTCGGCCACCAGCACCTCCACCGGGTTGGCCGTGGCGCAGAAGATCCGGCACACCTCGGGAACCATTTTGACGGCGTTGAGCACGTTGATCGGGTAGGCGTTGCCGAGCAGGATGACGAACACGTGCCCGGCCCCGATGGCTCGGGCGTTGGCCGCCGCCTGCGCCGTCAGGTCTGGGTCGGTGCCGCTGGTGCGCACCAGCGCCGGGCCGGAGGCTTCGTTGAACGCCAGGCCGAAGCGGATTCCGGGGACGGCGCCGACGAGCGCCTCGTGCAGGTCCTCGACGGTCTTGATGAAGTGCGCCTGGCCGACGATCGCGTTGGCGTCGTCGGCCTTCTGCAGCCGCACGGCATGGAACTGCATGGGGACCTCCCGGCGCCGCCGGTGCCGGCGTCAGCGCAGCGAGGCGATGAAGGAGTCGATGTCGAGCGCCGGCAGGGTGGTCAGCTTGATGCTGCCGCGCGACGCCAGCTCGGCCGAGACGCGCGCCACGGTGCCGTTGTCGGCCGCCTCGACGATGTTGACGAAGTCGTACGGCCCGAGCACGGCGTATTGCGCCATGACCCGCACGCCAAGCTTCTCGAGTTCCTTGTTGACTTCTTTGATTCGATTGGGGTTCTTCCGGATGACCTTGGCTCCTTCGTCGGTCAGGTTGGAGAGCATGATGTAGGTCGGCATCGTCTCCTCCGGCACATGGCGGCTTGCCCTATTCTAGCGCGGCCAGGGCGGTTCTCCGGCCGCGGCGACCAGCGCCTCGAACTGGCGCACGCTGGCCGGGCTATGGCCGGCGTAGTGGTTGTTGAAGTACCCGAAGACGTCAACCCCGGCTTCGAGGAATCGCCCCACGCGGCCGACCCAGGGCGCCAGGTCCTTCGAACGATCGATTTGAAGGCGATCGAAGCGTTCGATGTCCGACCGTCGGCCCAGCCAGCGGATGACGGTGAACGCCGCCGTCAACCATTCCAACTTCGGCATGTAGAACAGGTCCTGCAGGACGAGAGCCACGCCACGGGCGGACAGCGCGCGGACGAAGGCGGAGGTCAGCCAGCGGCGGTCGCGCACCTCGACCGCGTAGCGCGGGCCGGCGGGCAGCCGGTCGAGGAACGCCGCCAGGCGATCGAACTCCGCCGGCGAGAAGTCGAAGGCGAACTGGAGAGTCAGCGGTCCGAGCTTGTCGCCGAGTCTCTGCATGACTTCGACGAACTCGGCTGCGGCGTCGTCGGCCCCCACCAGCCTGCGATCGTGGGTGATCTCGCGCGGGAACTTGGCGGCGAAGACGAACCCGGGCGGCGTGCGCGCCGCCCAGCCGCGGACGACCGCCGGTCGGGGCGTGCCGTAGAAAGTCGAATCGATCTCGACGGTGGAGAAGTGCTCGGCGTAACGCTCGAGGTATGCGGCCTTCGGCGTGCCGGGCGGGTAGAACGGGCCGACCCAGTCGTCGAAGGCGAAACCCTGCGTGCCGAGACGGAGGACGCCGGATCGTGCGGGATTCATTTCGGCCTCGCATCCGGGATTCGCAGGGGCGAGGCGCCCGACGGGACGCCGCCGGAGACGTCCGGAGTCTCGCTCGCGACGTGGTCTACAGGAGCGTCTCGACGCGTTCGAGAACGACCTCGGCGACTTCGGCTTTCGACATCAGCGGCAACTCCTGGACGCTGCCGGACGAGTCGATCAGCGTCACCCGGTTGGTCTCGACGGCGAAACCGGCGTCGGGCGCCAGGATGTCGTTGGCGACGATCAGGTCGAGGCGCTTCTCGCGCGCCTTGCGGCGGGCGTTGGCCACCAGGTCCTCGGATTCGGCGGCGAAGCCGACGACGACCCGCGGCCGCGAGGCCGTCTGGCGTCGCTGCGCCACCTGGGCCAGGATGTCGTTCGTCGGGCGCAGTTTCAACGTGAGCTCGCCGGCGGCGCGTTTGATCTTCTGCTCCGCCGGGTCGGCGCGGAAGTCCGCCACGGCCGCCGCCATGAGCAGCACGTCGGTCGTTTCGAGGTGCTCGAGGACGGCCTGCTGCATCTCGGCGGCGGTGACCACGTCGATGCGCCGTGCGCCGACAGGGGTCGGCAGCGCCGACGGTCCGCTGACCAATGTCACGTCCGCCCCGCGGTCGATCGCCGCCTGGGCGAGGGCGAATCCCTGTCGGCCGGAGGAGCGGTTGGCGATGACGCGCACCGGGTCGATCGCCTCGTGCGTGCCGCCGGCGGTGACCAGCACCCTGCGCCCGGCGAGCGGCCCGGTGCGGCCGAGAGCCAGCCGCAGATGCCCGACGATCTCATCCGGTTCGAGCATCCGGCCGAGGCCGACGAGACCGGAGGCCATCCGCCCTTCGGCCGGGCCGAGGACGATCGCCCCGCGGGCGCGCAGGACATCGAGGTTGGCCTGCGTCGCCAGATGCTCGAACATGCCGGCGTCCATGGCGGGCGCCAGCAACAGCGGCCCGCGCGCCGTGAGCGCCGCCAGGCTGAGCAAGTTGTCGGCCTGGCCGCCCGCCAGGCGGGCGATGGTCTGGGCCGTCGCCGGCGCGAGGACGAACGCCTCCGCGGCCCGCCCGAGCTCGACGTGGAGCAGATGCGAGTCGGCCTTCCACAGGTCGGCATCGGTGTAGACCCGCCGACCGGTGACGGAGGCGAACGTCAGGGCCGAGACGAACTTCAGAGCGGAGTCGGTCAGGACGACGTCGACGAGCGCGCCGGCCTGAGTCAGCCTGGAGGCCAGATCGGCCGCCTTGTAGGCGGCGATCGAGCCCGAGACGCCCAGGAGAATCCGCCGACCGACGAAGACCCGGATGGGGGTGATGGCGGTCATCGGTCCTCCTGTTCGGCGTCCGTCAGAGTTATTGTACCGTCCCCGGCGACGGCCACGTGCATCCCGGTGCGGAGGCGGGCGAAGTCCTCCGGCGAAAGCTGGGCTACCGGAAACCAGCGGCCGTACATCTCGCCGGCGACGATCGCCGCCAGGGCGAAGAACGTGTCCGGGCCGGAGGTCAGCATGGCGGCCGGTGCGGTGCCGGCGCGCACCGCTTCGAGCAGGACGGCCGTCGTCGTGCTCGAGCCGCGAGCGTGCGGCAGGGCGAGGATCCGGCCGGCGGAGACAACGCCCGAGAGCGGATGACGCCGATCGATGATCTCGCCGCTACGGTAGTCGTAGCCTCCCCAGAAGCTCAGCGGCTCGCTCGCCACAAGCGCCGCACCGGCGGCCTCCCCCGTCACGAGCGGCTGACCGCGCATCACCCGCGCCATCGCGACTCGTCCCGCACCACCCGCCCCTCGATCGCCGAACGCACGCAGTCCTCCAGGCTCCCGAACACGACCTGGGCCCCGAGCAGCCCCGGCGCGTAGTAGGCGTACTTGCCGGAGTTCGTCATCAAGCGTCGCACGTCGGCCGGGAGCATCGGCGAGGCGAGGATGCAGGTATCGACGGCGACCCGCCCGCCGAAGGCCTCGAGCGGGTCGAGCAGGCCGGCCCGGCGCGCCAGATGGGCGACGGCCCGGCTGGTGGTGACGAGGAAGCGCACCCGCGCCTTCCGGCCGCCGGGCAACAACTCGGCAAGGCGTCGGAACTCGGCCAGCGAGAAGTGCGGGCTTCCCAGGACGACGAGGTCGAGCGCGTCATCGTCGGCCGTCGTCAGATCGCGCCACGCCGCGCGCAGTCGCGCCAGATCGACCACGACGCTCTCCTGCGGCGGCCGGTCGCCGAAGGCCTCGGCTTCCGTCGGGGCTTCGGGAGTCACGCCGACGAGGTGGAACAATCCGACGTTGCCCGACGAGGCGGCGGCCGCGCCGAGCGCCTTGAGCTGGTCTTCCGTCGGACGGTGCTCGAGGCCGACGATCACCGGGATGCGGTCGCCGGCCACCTTGCCGACCAGGTGGCCGAGAACGGGCCAGAAGGTGTCATCCTCCTGGAGCCGTCGCGGCAGGTCGCTCAACCGCATTCGGACTTCCCCGCGGCGGTTCCGATCGAGGTGGAGGCCATAAGCCGGGACGCGCCCGGTGAGCGCGGCGCAGATGTCGAGCAGGTCGGGGTAGCGCTCGGTGCGGGCGCCGATCACCGAATTGGCGAAGACGATGGCGTTCGACTCGCCCCAGGCGATCTGCTCGCCAAAACGCGGCGCGTGCTCCGTCTGGTACGGCGCGCAGGTCCAGGTGGGCAGGCAACCCATGCGCGTGTAGGCGGCCATCTGGCGGCGCGCCTTCTCGACCCAGTCGGGCGGGACGCTCCACTCGCGCCAGCCCTGTTCGTCGAGGCCTCCGACGTTGAGCGTCGTCGGCACGACCACCCGCCCGCCGCCGTCGGCCAGGCGCTCGGCGAACTCGAGGTTGGCCTCGCCGATGTAGATCGTGCTGTCGATGTGGGCCCGCGAGATGTCGAGGAGCGACTCGGCGCCGAAGACGTGCGCCATGCGGACGATGACACGCATCGCCAGGGCGGCCGCCGGTCCCGACTCGCCGGCGAGCAACGCCTGGTCGCGCGGCTCAAGGTGCGGGAGCATCGCGACGATTGTACTTCCCGGACCGGGCTGGCCTCCAGGCACCGCCCGTCCGTCGTGCGCCGTCGCACCCGGGTGATATACTCGCCCCCGTCCCTCGCACGGAGCCAGCATGAGCCGGGAACTCCAGCGTTTCATCGACGAGACGACCGAGGCCGTGCGCCCCCTGGAGCGCGCCTACTATCTGGCCGAGTGGGAGTCCGCCGTCAACGGCACACCCGAGGCGCTCGCCGCCACGCAGGCGGCGCAGGCGGCCTACATGCGCTTCTGGTCCGACCCGGCGCGCTACGAAGCCGCCCGCCGCTACGACCAGCAGGGCGCGGCCGACCCACTCGTCGCTCGGCAGATTCGCCTGATCCACCTGACGGCGGCGCAGAACCAGCAGGACGAGGCGACGATCGAGCGCCTGACGTCGCTCGAATCCGAGGTGCGCGGGCTGTACACCAACTTCCGCGGACGCGTCGACGGGCAGGAACTGACCGACAACGCCATGGACGAGATCCTGCGCACGACGCGCGACTCGGACGAGGCGCGCCGGGTCTGGGAAGCCAGCAAGCAGATCGGCGAGCAGGTGGCGCGCCCGGTGCGCGAGCTGGCGCGCGTCCGCAACGAGGCCGCCCGGCGTCAGGGCTACCGCGACCATTTCCAGCGCTCGCTGGTGCTCAACGAGATCGACGAGGGACGGCTGGCCGCGTTGTTCGACTCGCTCGAAACCCAGTCGCGCCGGCCGTACGAGTCCTTGATGGAATCGATCCGGCAGGAGCGGGCGCGCCTCTTCCGCCTCGACGTCACGGCCCTCCGCCCGTGGCACTTCGCCGACCGCTTCTTCCAGAAGGCGCCGCCGATGGGCGAGGTCGATTTCGATTCGCTATTCGCCGACAAGGACCCGGTGGAGCTGGCGCTGCGGACGTACGACGGCCTGGGGATGGACGTGCGCGACGTCCTGGCCCGCTCCGACCTGTACCCGCGGCCGGGCAAGAACCAACACGCCTTCATGACCCACATCGACCGCGCCGGCGACATCCGCACCCTCAACAACCTCGAGCGCGACCACCGCTGGAACGAAACGCTGCACCACGAGCTGGGGCACGCTGTCTACGAGAAGTATCTCGACCCCGACCTCCCCTGGCTGCTGCGCGCCCCGGCGCACATCCTGACGACCGAGTCCATCGCCATCTTGATGGGCGGGCTGACGCTCGACGAGACGTGGTTGAAGAGCGTGCTGGGCGTCGCCGCGGACCGCGCCTCGGCCGTCGCCGCCGCGGCGCATCAGCGGCGACGCGCGGCGGAGCTGATCTTCACCCGCTGGTGCCTGGTGATGACGAACTTCGAGAAGCGGATGTACGCCGATCCGGAAGCCGACCTCGACACGTTGTGGTGGGATCTGGTCGAGCGCTACCAGCTCGTGCCGCGGCCCGACGGGCGACGCGCCCCGGACTGGGCGGCGAAGTATCACGTGGCGCTCGTCCCTGTCTACTACCAGAATTACGAACTGGGGCACCTGGTGGCAGCGCAGCTGACGGATCGACTGCGCAAGCACGCCGGCGGCATCGTCGGTCGCAAGGCGGCCGGCGACTGGCTGCGCGAGCGCTTCTTCTTCCCCGGCGCTCGGCGCGAGTGGTCGGCGCACATCGAGTACGCCACGGGCGAGCCGCTCGAGTCACGCTACTTCGTCGAAGGGCTAGGTTAGCTTCTATCCATCGTAGGCGCGCCGCGCGAAGCAGCCCGCCTGGGCCCACGCGCAGCCGCGCCGAGCCTGCCTGCCCTGAGCGTAGCGAAGGGTCGAAGCGCGCCGGGCAACCACGCGCAGCCGCGCTGAGCCTGCCTGCCCTGAGCGAAGCGAAGGGTCGAAGCACGCCGGCCCAGAGGGCGAGTTCCCGGGCTGGAAGACCGCTAGGCGACTGCCGGTTTGGGCGCCGGCCGATACGTGGCGCGGAACACGCCCGCCACGCCGAGCAGCACGAGCGCCATCCCGGCCAGCGTGGCGGCGGTAATCGCCTCGCCGAGGATCAGCGCCCCGAGCAGCACGGCGATGACCGGGTTGACGTAGGCGTAGGTCGCCACGATGCGCGTCGGCAGCAGGTGCAGCGCCGCGACGTACGACGAGAAGGCGACGACCGATCCCAGCACCACCAGGTACGACCACGCCAGCAGCGCCTCGTTCGTCGGTGCCGGGGTCGGCTCGCGCAGCAGCCAGGCCACGAGGAAGAACCCGATCGAGCCGAAGAGCTGCTGATACGCGGCGCTGACCTGCGGCACGACGCCCACCGGTCGACGCCGCTGGAGCACGGTCCCCAACGCCCAGGAAAACGGCGCCAGAAGCAGTGCCGCCAACGCGGCGACGTCGCGCGCGTCACCCCCCGCCAGGTGCGGCGCGCTGAGCACGCCGATGCCCGCCAGGCCGACGGCGAGCGAGACGATCAGCAGCGGCGGCGGCAAGCGCCGGTCGACGATGGCGTCCATCAGCGCCACCCAGATCGGGATGGTGGCGATGATCAGCGCGGCATAACCGGACTCGGCGCGGGTCTCGGCCCACGTCACCAGGCCGTTACCGCCGAGCCACAGCAACAGGCCCGAGAGGATCAGGACGACAAGCTCGGGGCGTGTCGGGCGCACCCGCTGGCGGCGCAGGGCGGCCCAGCCGAGCAAGACCGCGCCGCCGATGAGCGTGCGCAGGGCGCCGACCGTGAACGGCGGGAAGCCGGATCCCTCGCGCACCGCCACTCGAATTGCCAGATAGGTGCTGCCCCAGACCACGTAGATCACCAGTAGGTGGAGCAGCCCGGTGAGGGGCAGGGGTCCGTGATCTCCCTTCGACGCAGCCCGGGTATCCACGTTTCCTCCGACGCTCGGCCCTGGAAAAACCCGGTGCGGGCCGGCCGGCCCGCACATCCCCTGCACGCTTGGGCTTGTGAAATGCTGCCCGGAATGACTTGCAGGAATTATATGCCCGATCGCGCCTGCGGAGCACCGCTTCATGAATGGTACGATTGCCTGGTCCCGCAGACTTCCGCCCCGGATGCCGTCCGTACGCTTCCACCTGTCCGCGCCCGAGAAGCTTCTGCTCGCCACGCTGCTCCCCTTGGGGCTCGTCGCCGTCTTCGTCGTCCCCCTCGGCGCCGGGCACGACGAGGAGTCGCAGATGGCGCGGGTCTGGGAGATGTCCGCCTGGCACTTCCTGCCCAACGAGAAACTCGGCACGCCGGAGTTCCCCTATCCGATGCTTCTGCGCGAAGTGTCCTACCGGAGGCAAGTCCTCATTCGCCCCGTACCACCCGACTTCTGGTCGGAGTACGCCGATCTCCCGATCGATGGCAAGGACTACTACTACGGACCCGTGGAGACCCGGATCGTATACTCCCCGCCCTTGCTCCTTCCCCAGGCCCTCGTCATGCGCTATCTCGGGCGCCGCTTCGACTTGCCGTTCCTCCAGGTTTACTACGCCACTCGCCTGGCCGGGCTTCTGGCGTACGCGTTTCTGGCATGGGCGGCCGTGCGCCTGATCCCGTTCGGCAAATGGACGATGGCCGTGGTAGCCGCCTCCCCGCTGGCCCTGTTCCAGGCATCCACAGTCTCGGCCGATGCGATTTCCAACGGCTTCGGGGCGCTCTTCATCGGTGGATCACTGGCCATCGGCCTCCGGAGCGACCTGCGGCTACGGGATGTGATCGGCCTGTGGTTGCTGTTTGCGGCGCTGTTCGCTGCCAAGGCCAATCTCGCCGGCCTGGCAGTTCTTCCGCTACTCTTGCTTCGGCCGTCCAGCTTCCGGCGCAGGAGCGACTACATCCTCCTCGTTGCCGGCGCAGCCGCCCTGCTCATCGTCGAGGTCGTCGGTTGGAGTTGGATCGCGTATCCCCGCGTGCGAACGGCGATGATGGAGGGAGCCGATCCGCTCGCGCAAGGACTCCACATCCTGGCCAACCCGCTAGGTTGGATTGGGCTTGTGGCGCAGGACTTGTTGCGGAACGGACCGGCCTACCTCCGCGGTTGGATTGCCGGCTACGGTTACAACTACTGGTCTGTACCGTCCGCGACGTACCTGTTCTTCCTCCTCGCCCTTGGCGCCAGCCTGATCGATCGAAACACAGCTGCCTTGCTGTCACGGCGTACGCGATGGACCCTTGTGGCGACTTTCACCGTCGCCTACTTGGTCACGGCGCTCGCCTTCTATGTCGCCTTCTCGCCTGCCGGCGCGGCCACCGTTTCGGGGATGCATGGCCGATATCTGTTCGCGCCGCTGATTCCGCTGGCGCTTTCCCTGGCGGGCATCGGGACCGGCGCGACGACCTGGAACCGGGTGGCTGGGGCGAGCTGCGCCCTCGGCTTGACCACCTTCGTGGCCGGCGCCGCCCTTTCGTATCACGTACCGTGCGGCACACAGATCTATCAGCCCGGCCTGTGCTACCAGCCGTACTACAAGAACTGGGCCCCCGAGGAGCGCCTCTCGCCGCCCCTCACCGAGACGACCCGCCTGGTGCAGGAAATCGTCCCGGAATGCCGCGACATGACCCAGGTCCGTGTGTGGATCGTGGCAGCGGAGTCCCCTCCGTCAAGCGCCGTCGCCTTCGTGTTGCGTGACCCGACGAAGGATCTCAACCTGGTCGACGCGACGATCCCGGTGCCAGATCTGCCTCGCAGCGGTTGGATGGCGTTCGACTTCCCCCCGCAACGCGAGTCCGCCGGCCGGCTGTACTTTCTCCAGGTCGCCGGGAGGGGAGCGACGGACGTCCGCGTCGGATACACCTCGGCTCCAGAAAACCCAACGGTGAAACTCTTCGAAGGCGACGCCGAATCCGAACTCGACATGTTCTACCAGTACGGCTGCCTGACCGGCCTGGAGCGGTGGCTGCGCGCCCCGTAAGGTGTCCGCTACTCAAGGTTCCGCGGGGTGACCTGGACGAACTCATACGGCCGTTCGTAGTCCGAGAAGTAGCTGGCGTCCGGTAGGAGATCCAGCGGCAGGCCGAGGCAGGCACCGAAGACCACACGGAACGTATTGACCGGCGTGATCTCGGGATACAACACGTGCCGGCAGCCCACTGGCAGGTAGTAGGCATTGAGGATCGCCATCCGATCGAGCCGCCCAAGCTCGGGGCGCCATTCGCCGTAGACGTAGCCTGCCGGGCCGTGATCCCCCTGGATGACGATGATCGGTGGACGCGGGGAGGCACTCAGGATGGCCCGAACGGTCTCGGTCAGCATGCGATCGATGAACTCGACTTGGGCCGGGAGCCGCTCACGATATTCCTCCCACGCACAGCAGCCCCCGTCAAGCAGCGTGAACGCCCGGGCGTTGGGAACCTCCTCCCCTAAGGCACCGAACACGAAGGGCGCGTGCGGCGCCATGATGTGGACCAGGACGAACTGCGGGCCCTCCCTCTCCGGGAGTCGACGAAGCTGCTCGAACTGGAACAGGATCCGCTCGCGATGCTTGTGGTACTCAAAGGGCGTGACGCTCTGCGCCGTCTGCTGGCCGCGCACCAGCTGGTCGTACCACACCCGGGCCAGCGTCGTCTCGACCAGCATTCCCTCGAAGGGACTCAGCCCCAAGGCGCCGAGCAATGCGAACTCCGAACGGAGAGTTGCGTAGTCGGGGCGAAGGACCTCGTCCGCCCCCTCGAAGACCTCCCAGAGGAGCGCCGTCTCCGTCGTGACGATCTCGTACCCGAGGTCGCGAGCCAGGGCCATCACGGCATTTCGGGTGACCAGCTCGCGGGCGGGACGACGATCCTGCGAGGACGGTCCGAGCTCGACGGCCAGCTCGTCGAGATAGGCCATGTTCAGACTCGAGCCGAGCGAGAGCGCCGTCTGCGAGTAGTTGCTCAAGCTCCTCTCCGCGACGTAGAACCCCTGGCTGCGCAGGGCCTCGATGAAGCTCGAGTTGTCGTAGCCATACAGCGCCTTCAGCGTGTCGGCCCGCCCATGGGCATCGACAATGATGTAGTAGATGTCCGGGAGGTCCGCCCGAGCGGGCCCGCCGGTCGGTGACGCTCCGTCCGTTGGGAGGCCCACTGGGGCGGTCGGTTCGAGGCCCGCGCCCGGCCGGAGGTATCCCACGACGGGGATGGCGCTCAACAGGACGAGGATCAGTGCAGCGAGGCTCAACGGCACAAGGTTGCGGGCCGCCAGCCGTGGCCGCCGGGCAATCCAGATCCACGCGGCCAGCACGACCAGGATGAACAGCGGCGCCAGGTAGCGGTGACGCCCGAGGAGCACGCCAGCGACGGTGAAGGCCTTCAGGGCGTTGTAGACGTGACCATAGGAGAGAAACGCGATCCAGCCGATTCCGGAGGCGAGCGCTCCCTTAGCCGGACTGCGAAGGAGCGCCGAGAGCAGAATCGCCGATAGGAGACTGACGAGCCCCAGGAGCGCGAACGACCGAATCGTCTCCTGCGGCAGCACCTCGTCGATGTTGGCGGCGAACAGACTCAGCGGCGCGTGCACAGCGACGAGAACAGGGAAGGCACCGGCGAGGAGCGCCGATGTCCACACCCTCCGGGAGGGGAGGATCCCGCGAACTCTCATTGGCGCAGCGCGTATACGACCGTGTGCTCCCGCCCTTTCGCGGTGGCCTACCGGTTCAACTCCCAGATGATCCGCAGCCCGTCGAGCGTCAGCCATGGGGCGACGACTTCGATGACCGTCGTCTCGGGCGCGATCAGCTCCGCCAGGCCGCCGGTGCCAATGACCTTCGTCCCGGGGCCGAGCTCCGCACGAAAGCGCGCCACCATCCCCTCCACGAGCCCGGCGTAGCCGAAGAGCATCCCGCTCTGGATAGCGTGGACCGTGTTGCGGCCGATCGCCGCCGGCGGACGGGCCAGGTCGACGCGCGGCAGCTTGGCAGTGCGCTGAAACAGCGCTTCGGCGGCGATGCCGATGCCGGGGGCGATGGCGCCCCCCAGGTAGTCGCCCTCGGCCGAGATGGCATCGAACGTCGTCGCCGTGCCGAAGTCGACGACGCACGCCGGCGTGCCGTACAGCCTGCGGGCGGCGGCGGCATCGGCCACGCGGTCAGCTCCGACCGCCTTCGGGTCCTCGTAGCGGATTCGCACGCCGGTCTTGACCCCGGCATCGACGACCAGCGGCACCGCGCCCAGGTAGTGGGTGCAGGCCTGGTGGAAGGTCCCGGTCAGCGGGGGCACGACCGACGCCAGGACGACGCCCGTCAGCTGCGCCGGCGCGACACCGGCATGCGACAGCAGGCCGAGCATCTGGAGCCCGTACTCGTCGGGCATGCGCTCGTGCGCCGTCGCCAGCCGCCACGCCGCCCGGCGCGCCTCGCCGTCATACAACCCGAGCGTGATGTTGGTGTTGCCGATGTCGATCGCCAGGAGCATCGGGGCCTCCCTGTGCAACGGTCGGTGATCTGTGATCAGTGCTCGGTGCCCGAGGCGGCGCCATCCTCACTGGAACCTGACGACTGGCCACCGATCACCAGATTGTCGATCAGCCGCGTCTTGCCGATGAACACCGCCATCGAGAGCAAGGCCCGATCCGCCGGGGCGTTCAGTTCCTCGAGCGTTTCCGGGTCGGCCGCCGAGACGTACTGCACCTGGGCCCGCGGCTCGGTGGCCAGCACGTCGAGCATGGCGCGGCGCCAGCCCTCGGGGTCTCGCTCGCCGGAGTCGTACGCCGTCTCGGCCGCGCGCAATGCCCGGTACAGCACCGTCGCCGCACGGCGCTCGTCGGGATCGAGGTAGGTGTTGCGGCTCGACAGCGCCAGCCCGTCGGCCTCGCGCACCGTCGGGCAGACGACGATCTCGATCGGGAAGTCGAGGTCGGCCGCCAGGCGCCGGATCACGGCTGCCTGCTGCGCGTCCTTCTGACCGAAGTAGGCGCGCTGCGGCTGGAAGGCGTTGAACAGCTTGGTCACGACCGTCGCCACGCCGCGGAAGTGCCCCGGACGCCGTTCGCCTTCCAGGCCCTGCGAGACGCGCTCGACCGTCACCCACGTCTGGAAGCCTGCGGGGTAGACGGTCTCCGGAGTCGGGGTCCACACCAGGTCGACCCCCTCCCGTTCGAGCAGGCGCAGGTCGCGCGGCACGTCGCGCGGGTAGGCCGCCAGGTCCTCGTTGGGCCCGAACTGACTCGGGTTAACGAAGATGCTGACGGCGACGCTGCGGCATTCCTGGCGCGCCCGCCGCACGAGCGAGAGATGCCCCTCGTGCAGGTAGCCCATCGTCGGCACGAGGCCGAGCGGGTCGATCAGGGCGGCGCGCCTCCGCCGCAGGTCGGCCAGCGATTCGACGACGATCATCGCCTCGCCTCCCCGACGGCCACCGCCGCCCGCACCAGCCGCCACAGCGTTCGGTTGACCGGCGTCGGCACGCCGACTCGCTCGCCGGCCCCGGCGATGGCGCCGTTGATGGCGTCGATTTCGGTCGGCGCGCCGCGCAGCACGTCCTGGAGCATCGACGACCGGTTGGCGGCCGTCCGCCGCGCCACGTCCTCGGCGGCGGCGGCCGCCTCCAGATAGGGCAGACGAATCCCGAGGCCGCCGGCCACGACCGCCGCCTCGCGCGCCGCCTCGCGCAAGACCTGGCGCGCCTCGTCGCGCTCGAGAAGAACTCCGTTCTCGACTCGCAGCAACGCCGTCAGCGGATTGATCCCGGCGTTGACCGCCAGCTTCCCCCACAGCAGCGACTCGACGTCCGGTTCGGGCTCGACGGTGAACCCCGCCTGCCGCAACGCGGGCAGATACGGTTCGAGGCGCGGGTGCGGCGCGACGTGGATCGGGCCGCTCCCCCCGGCGCGCACGCGCCCCGGGCCGAGCAGCGTGGCGCCGGTCGTCGTCACGCCCAGCGCCGCCCGCTCGGCCCCGAGCGCGTCCCGCAACGCCTCGAGGTTCCCGAGACCGTTCTGGAGCGTGAGCGCCACGCCATCCGCCGCCAGACATTCGGCGAGCATCCCTGCCGTCCGCTTCGTCTGCCACGACTTCACCAGGACCAGGGCGAAGAGCGCCCCGCGGACGTCGCTCGGGTCGTTCGTGACGCGCACGGGGTGAACCGTCTCGAGGCCACCGGCCTCGAGACGCACGCCGTGCCGTTGCAGCGCCGCCAAGCCTTCGGCCCACGTGCCCAGCATCGTCACTTCGGCGTGCGGAGAGAGACGGGCCGCGAACAGGCACGCCATCGCGCCGCTTCCGGCGATCAGGACCGAGATCGGCATTGCAGCCTACGCCGCCGCCCGGGCCATCAGGCCGGCTGCCCGGCCAGCTCGCGCTCGAGCCGCTGCCACTCGTCCTCCGGCATGTCGACGGTGTGCTCGGCAGCGGGGAAGCGGCGCTGCGTCACGTCGTCGCGGTAGGCGGCGAAGGCCTGGGCCATCTCGGCGTGCAGGTCGGCATACTTCTTGACGAACTTCGGCGTGAAGCGGTCGAACAGGCCGAGCAGGTCGTGCGTCACGAGCACCTGGCCGTCGCAGCCCGCGCCGGCGCCGATCCCGATAGTCGGGATGTCGAGACGGCGCGAGACCTCCTCCGCCAGTCGGCCGGGGATCGATTCGAGCACCAGCGAGAAGCAACCCGCCTCCTGGAGGATCCGTGCGTCTTCGATCAGGCGCCGCGCCGCCGCCTGCTCGCGCGCCTGCGGGCGGAACCCGCCCAGCTGGTGCACGGACTGCGGCGTCAGCCCGAGATGGCCCATGACCGGGATGCCGGCGCCGACGATCGCCTCGACCGCCGCCCGCCGCTCGCGCCCTCCCTCGAGCTTGACGGCGTCCATGCCGGCCTCCTGCAGGAACCGGCCGGCGTTGCGAACGGCGTCTTCGACCGAGACCTGGTAGGAAAGGAAGGGCATATCGCCGACGAGCAGCGCCCAGCGCGCCCCGCGGGCGACGGCCTTGCAGTGATGAATCATCTCGTCCATCGTCACCGGCAGGGTGTTCTCGTAGCCAAGGACGACCATGCCCAGCGAGTCGCCGACCAGGATGACGTCGATCCCGGCGGCGTCGATCGCCCGCGCCGTGGCGTAGTCGTACGCCGTGAGCATCGTGACCGGCCGTCCCTCGACCTTCATCTGGCGCAGGCCCAGGGTGGTGACTTTCTTGCGATCCGAGGTGGACATGGCGATCTCCTCCCGAGAGTGAGATGCCCGACAAGACGAAGCCCCGCGCGACGGATCGGGCGGGGCGTGGCTCGTGACTGGGCGCCGTCTCGGTCGTGGCCCGATCCAAGCGGCGGCGGCATTATAGCACCGCGCGAAAGGCAAGCCCGTTTGGTTTCGCAGACGGGCTTGTGCCGCTGGTGCGGATACAATCGCCGCATGACAGCGACGCCTGTCACGCGGGCGCTCGACGCCGCGGGCGTCCCATACACCCTCCACGTTCACGACCACCCGATCCGCTCGCTGGAACAGGCGGCGCGGGAGCGCGGCCTTCGGCCGGAGCAGATCGTGCGAACGCTCGTCTTTCGCCTGGAGCATGGAAGGTTCGTCCTCGTCCTTGCGCCGGGTCCGGGACAGATCTCGTGGCCCAGATTGCGCCGCGCCCTCGGTGTTTCGCGGCTGACCACGGCCTCGCCGGAGGAGGTGGAGCAGGTGACGGGTTACCTCCCCGGCGCGGTCTCGCCGCTCGGGCTGCCACGCTCGCTGCACGTTCTCGCCGACCGGAGCCTCGAGTCGCTCGGCGAGGTCTCGATCGGCGCAGGGATACGCGACGCCGGGGTCGTCCTGCGCGCCGCCGACCTGCTGTCGCTCGTCCGGCCCGAACTCGGGGATTTCGTGGAGGGCCCCATCGCCCATCGCTAGTCTGGCTCCCCGGCGATTGGCGATCAGCGAACCTCCAGCCCCGGCACGCTTCCGGTGAGCAGGAACGACGACGTGTCCTCGACGACCTGGCCGATGGCCCGCAGCGTCGCCGCCAGGTCGCTGGCGACGTCCAGCCCGTGGTCGGCGCCCGAAACCACTCGCACCAACACCGGCCGCCGCGCCCGGAACGCCTCCAGCGCCTCGGAGTCGTAGAAGCTGTCGCGGTCGCCGATCGCCAGGTAGGCCGGCTGAGTCGTCGCGGCGAACGTCGAGTCGAACATGGCGTTGCCGACCGGCGGCGTCAGGTACCCGCGGACGCCGTCGCCGGCACGACTCCCTGCGAGCAAAGCTGCACCAACACGATGCTGCCCAGCGACTTGCCGACGAACCCGAGGCGCGGGTAGTCCCGACGGGAAAGCGCCAGCCGCACCGCCTCGGCGCACTCGGATAGGATCTCGGCGATGTGCTCGTTCCAGGGGAACGCCATCGCCGACTGAAACCCGTAGGTCAGCCCGAGCGTGTCCCAGCCGGCCGCCTGGAGGCGTTTGCCGATCAGGTAGAGCACCGGGCCGTCCGGCCCGTAGTGCAGGCCCGGCAGCACGACCAGCACGCCCTCGCCGTGGGCCTCGAAGAACGTGTGCGGCAGCGGCCGTCCGTCGTGCGCCTTGAGAGGCAGGACGACGAAGCCGCTCACGGGATCCAGGCCGGCGCGTATCCGCCGATCGCCACCAGCCCTCCCTCCCGACCGTCGCTCCAGCGCCACCACAGTTCGGCCGGCTCGGTGGGCTCGGTCTGGTCGAAGACGATGTAGGCCAGGCGCGAACTGTCGGGACTCCAGGCGATCCCGCCGTGGTTCATCTCGGCGACCGCCGTCAGCCGCGTCCCTTGGCTGCCATCCGGGCGCACCAGCCACAATTGGCGGCCGATCGTCCATTCGGTCGGAGCGAGGCTGCGGCGGGCGAAGGCGATCCAGGCGGCGTCCGGCGCGTAGGCCGGGCCGCTGTCTTCGACGAGCATAGTCTCATCGCCGGACAGGTCGACGACCTGGCCGTCCTCGATCGCAACGCGCTTCAGGTGCGAGTAGAAGCGCGGCGGGCTCTCGTCGTCGGTCGCGGTCTCCGTCAGGAACACGATCTCGGCGAACACCAGCCACTCCCCATTCGGCGACCAGGCGGGCGGTTCGCCGAGCCCGTTCGGCACGACGAACGCCAGCCGGGCCGCCTCCGCCGAGACGACATCGTACAGGGCGTAGGCGGCGAGCGTGTGGTCGTACACGGCCAGCCAACCTTGCGACGACCACGCCGGCTGCGACGTGGCGTGGTCCTCGGGCGCGACGGGATACGCCGAATCTCCCCCGACCGCCTGCATCCAGACCCGGCGCAGCATCGAACCGTCGGCCGGCCGATCTTCGCGCACGTAGGCCAGGAGATCGCCATCGGGCGAGAGGGTCGGCCGGCGGCATACGGAGTCGGCAGGGCACCGATGCAACAACTCGCCACCTTCTCCGTCCAAACTCAGGCGTCGAATCTCCGTCCCGTCCGGCGTCGCCGCGGCGTAGACGATGGCCGAGCCGTCGCTCGTCACACTAAAATCGAGAATGCCGAGCGGCGCAGTCGCCAGCCGTTCCGGCTCGGCGGAGGCTTCGCTCCACGCGTACAGCGCGGCCGGGCCGTCGGAGGGCCACAGGTACGCCAACCGTCCGGCGCCGACAGTGAACGACCAGCGCGTGGGCACGAGGACCGGCAGGCCGCGCCGCGAGAGCGCCCCGGCCTCGAGCACCACCTCGACCGTCGTCCCCGAGGCCCAGGACTGCGACGGCGTGAACGTCACTCGCCGCCCGGCCCAGCGGAACGTGCCGGGCCGGGACGGCGCCAGCCGCAAGCGCGACTCGACCGTCTCTTCCCGCATCGACTGGCTGAATTCGATCGAGATCGAGGCCAGCGCACGCGCCCCCTCCATCGAGGGTGCGGGCTGGACGGCGACGACGCGCGGCGCCGAGAGCAGGAACGCCGCCAGCAGCCCGACACTCAGACCGAGGGCGCTCAGCAGCAACAGGGGTGGGCGGCGTTCGGATCGCATGGGCGCGCTCGCCGGGCCGCGGGGCGCGGGGCCCGTCCCGCGGCTCAGCCTCTCAGGACTTCCTTGAGCTGTTCGATGGCCGGGATTGGCGTCGGGTCGATGCCATAGGCCAGCGCCAGGTAGCAGGCGGCGTAGTCGCCGTAGTGCAGGCAGGTCCACTGCTGGGCCAGCCGCCCATCGCCGACCCCGTCGATCAGGTCGGTGTTGTAGCCTTCGACCATCAGGATGTGGCGCGTGGCCTCGACGCGCCGCGTCAGCGCGGGCTCGTCGTGCGTCGCGCGCAGGAAGACGGCCATCGTCTTGCCGATCAGCGACTCCGGCCCGGCCGTGCCGGAGACCGTGTTGTGATCGGATTCCGGCAGCTCCTCGTGCTGCGCCGGCGCCTTGGCCATCTCGTTGACCTGTGTCCGCCAGCGCCGGGCCACCGGCGCCAGGACGCCGGCGCCGAAGAAGAGCGGCCAGCGGTCCATGAGTTGTCCCGCCATGCGTTTGGCCGGGTTGGCGACCACCGGGCTCTCGACGCGCAGGGTCTCGCGTTGCGCGCGCATCGCGGCCACCGCCTGCGCCACCTCGCGGCTCGGATCGCCGGTCTGCGCCAGACGTGCCAGCAGGCCTAGGCTGTAGGCGAATCCGTGGCCGACGGCGGCGCGCGGCGGGCCCGGATGATCGATCGGCCAGACGGGGTCGCCCGCTTCCTCGGCGCGGCGCCGCAGCGTGCCGCCGGAGGTGAAGACGACCCGCCGCGCCCCGCCCCGGCGCGCGGCGTCGAAGGACGAGAGCGCCTCTTCCGTCTCACCGGAGAACGACGAGACGACGACCAGCGTCTCCTCGCCGCGGGCCCAGCCCGGCAGACCGTAGTCGCGCCAGACGGTCAGACCGGCCGTGGCGCTTCGCCGCGCGTGGACGACCGCCAGATCGGCGCCGATGGCCGAACCGCCCATGCCGGCGAAGACAATGTGCCGCGGGGCGCCTCCTTTCGGCAGCGCCAGCGACAGCGCCCGTCCCCAGGCCTGTTCGAGTTGTTCGGGGAGGGCGTCGATCGTGGCCAGCATGCCGCCGGCGTCGATGGCGCTCAGGCGGGACCGGTCGTCGAGGTTCATCGCCCCTCCAGCGTCAGTCGGTAGACGTCGTTGCGGCTCCAGCCCGATTCCTGCGCCACGGACCGCGCCGCCCGCGAGGCCGAGAGGCCTCGGCCGGTTGCGGCGCGGAGCGCGGCGCGCACCTGCGCCTCGCTCCAGCGCTCCGCCGCCGGCGCCCCGCCGACGACCAGCGTGAACTCGCCACGCGGAGCGGCTGGCAGGCGGGCGCGCAACTCGGCGAGCGAGCCGCGCTGGATGTCTTCGTGGACTTTGGTCAGTTCGCGGCAGAGCGCCGCCGGCCGGTCGCCGCCGAGGACGGCCTCGAGGTCGGTCAGCGCCGCGCGCACCCGATGCGGCACTTCGAAGAAGACGAGCGTGCGCGGCTCGCTCTTCACCGCTTCCAGACGGCGGCGGCGTTCGGCCCGCTGGCGCGGCAGGTAGCCCAGGAACGTAAACGCGTCTGCCGGCAATCCGCTCGCCACGAGCGCCGCCAGCGCGGCCGAGGCGCCGGGGATCGGCCGCACCGTGTGCCCGTGCTCCCAGGCGGCGCGCACGAGCTCGTACCCGGGATCCGAGAGCCCCGGCGTCCCGGCGTCGCTGACGAGCGCCACGTCGCCGCCCTCGAGCGCCGCCAGCAAGGCGCGGCGTCGCGACGGCGGGCTGTGATCGTGATAGCTGATCTGCCGGGTGCGAATGGCGTAGCGCGTCAGCAGCTTGCGTGTCCGGCGTGTGTCTTCACTGGCGATCAGGCGGACGTCGCGCAGGACGCGCAGCGCCCGCAGGCTGACGTCTTCCAGGTGGCCGATGGGAGTGGCGACCAGGTACAGCGTGCCCACGAGACGATTCTAGCCGACGCGAACCTCCGGCCGACGGCCGGAGGTCGGATGGATCTCGATTGTCGTTCGTCGGTCGAGTCAGGCGGGCTTGTCTTCCATCATCGCCCGCACTTCGACCGCCTGCGGGCCCTTGGGCGTGTCCTCGACGCGGTAGGTGACCTGCTGCCCCTCCTCCAGGTTGCGGTAGCCTTCGCCCTCGATGCCGCTGAAGTGGACGAAGATCTCCTTGCCACCGCCTTCGGGGGCGATGAAGCCGTAGCCCTTCACGCGGCTGAACCACTTCACCGTCCCCTTCATCCGGTCCGACTCCATGTTCGCCTCCGTACATGCCTGCCTCTGAGGCGAACCCCCCGGCAGCCCACCGGAGACGTCGACCCAGGGCACCCGAAGTGGCGGGACTCTAGCACAGGAGGATTCGCGAGTCAACGCGGCCGCGGCCGGCCGGTCCCCGAGCCTTCGGCGCGGCGTCCGCCGGGCGCGTAGAATAGGGCCGGATGAACGTCTACTTCTCCTGTTCCCTCACCGGGGGCCGAAACGACGAGGCGATCTACGGAGCCATCGTCGCCCACCTGCTGCGGCGCGGCCACGAGGTGCCCACGGCGCACTTGGCGGAGCCGGACGTCATGGAGCTGGAACGAGTCGTCGATCCGGCCGAGGTCTACGCCCGCGACACAACCTGGATCGACGGCTGCGACGCGGTCGTGGCCGAGGTCAGCACGCCGTCGCACGGCGTCGGCTACGAGATTGCCTACGCCCTCGGGCGGGGCAAGCCGGTGCTGTGCTGCTTCCGCCGCGGCGCGCGCGTCTCGAAGATGATCCTCGGCAACAGCTCGCCAGGCCTGCGCTTGCTCGAGTATGCCACCCCCGAGGAGGCGCTGGCGGCCATCGATGCCTTCCTCGACGGAGCCCGATGACGACGGCGAAGACCCGCGCCCAAGCCGCAGCCTGGGCCATCGTCCCGGCCGGGGCGGATCGCTGGGACGACCTGGAGACGCTCTTCGGCACGCGCGGCGCGCACGGCGGTTGCTGGTGCCTGTGGTGGCGGCTGCCGCACGCTGAGTTCGGGCGCCTGCGCCGCGCGCAACGGCGGCGCCGGCTCCAGGCGCTGGTGCGGCGCGGCGCGCCGCCCGGCCTGATCGGCTACGCCGACGGCCAACCAGTCGCTTGGGTCTCGCTCGGCCCGCGAGTCGATTTCGCCGCCATCGAGGCCTCGCGCCTGCTTCGGCGCCTCGACGACCGCCCGGTGTGGTCGGTCGTGTGCTTCTTCGTCCGTCACGACCGCCGACGGCAGGGATGGATGCGACGATTGCTGCGCGCTGCCGCCGACTACGCCGCGGCGCACGGCGCCACGTTGCTCGAAGGCTACCCGCTCGACTGCGCCGGCCGCAGGCTGACCGGCTACGCCGGCTACACCGGCGTCGCCTCGACCTTCGCTGCCGAAGGATTCCGGGAAGTGGCCCGGCCGCGCCCCGACCTGTTGGTCATGCGGCGGAGGCTGCGGCGACGCCGACGCCAGCCGCCCCGTGGGAGGACATCATGAGCCAGGAACAACCGAAGTTGCTGCGCGACCTGCACTGGCTGGGCCATGCCAGCTTTCGGCTCGACCGCCCGGCCGTGATCTACATCGATCCGTGGCGGCTGCCTTCCGACAGCCATGCGGCCGACCTGATCCTCGTCAGCCATGACCACTACGACCACTGCTCGCCGGAAGACGTCGAACGCATCCGCCGCGCCTCGACCACCGTCGTCGCCAATCCGTCGGCCGCCGCCAAGATCGCCGCCCCGGTGCGGGTGCTGACGGCCGGGAAATCGATCGAGGCCAGCGGGATCCGGATCGAGGCGGTGCCGGCCTACAACACGAACAAGAAGTTCCACCCGCGCGATGCCGGCCACATCGGCTTCATCCTGCACCTCGACGGCGAGCGGCTGTACTTCGCCGGCGACACCGACCTGATCCCCGAGATGACGGGCCTGGTGTGCGACGTGGCGCTGCTGCCGGTCAGCGGGACGTACGTGATGACCGCCGACGAAGCCGTGCGCGCCGCCGACGTCATCCGGCCGCGGACGGCGGTGCCGATGCACTACGGCGCGGGGGTCGCCGGGACGGTCACCGATGCCGAAGCGTTTCGCCGCGCCAGCCCAGTGCCGGTGACAATCCTGCCAATGGAAGGAGCGGCGGCCGGTGAGGCGCCCTGAGCCTGTCGAAGGTGGTCTGCCTCGCGCTTCGCTGAAACCCAGGCGCCCTGAGCCCGTCGAAGGTGGCCTGCCTGCGCCTGGCTCAGCGCGCTTCGACAATCTCAGCGCGCTTCGCTGAAAACACAGGCGCCCTGAACCTGTCGAAGGGCGCCTGCCTCCGCCTGGCCAGCACGCCTCGACAAGCTCAGCGCGCGTCGCTGAAAACACAGGCGCCCTGAGCCTGTCGAAGGGCGCCTGCCCCCGTCTGGCCAGCACGCCTCGCCAAGCTCAGCGCGCGTCGCTGAAAACACAGGCGCCCTGAGCCTGTCGAAGGGCGCCTGCCCCCGTCTGGCCAGCACGCCTCGCCAAGCTCAGCGCGCGTCGCTGAAAACACAGGCGCCCTGAGCCTGTCGAAGGGCGCCTGCCTCCGCCTGGCCAGCGCGCTTCGGCCAGGCAGGCTCCTATACGTGCTCGATTCTCTCGACTTCGGGGAAGAACTGGCGGACGGTGCCGGCCACCCAGCCGTGGAGCGTCGTGGCCGAGAGGTGACAGCCGGCGCACGCCCCACCCAGCTCGACGCGCAGCCGACGGCCGTCGAAGTCGACCAGCCGCACCCAGCCGCCGTGGTACTGCTCGATGTACGAGCTCAGTCGCTCGAGCAGGGCCTGCATCCGCTCCTGCTGCGAAGCGTCGACGCGGTGGTTGTGCGCGGCGTCGCTCATCAGCGGCCAGCCTCGGCCGGCGGGCGAATCCCGCCGCGCAGGAGCTCCATCACCTGCGAGTGCGTGCTGGTCAACCGCAACGCGATGACCTCCGCCATGCGCTCGAGAAGGATCACGCCCGTCGACGGGTGCTCCTCGCACATCTGCCGCAGGTCACGGCCGCGGATCGACAGATGGCGGCAATCCTCGGTGCACACGGCACCCGAAGTGTAGCAGTCCCGGCCCAGCGCCGCCGACCAGCCGAAGACCCCGCCCGGCCCGATGACGCAGACCGTCAGCGCCTCGCCGTCGTACGGCTTGAAGCGGATTTCGACCCGGCCGCTGGTCAACAGGAACAGCCGGTCGGCCGGTTGCCCCTGCTCGAAGATCACCTCCCCGGCCTGGTGGCCGCCGTCCTGAAAGCGCGATACGATCCTGCGGCGGTCAGCCGGGTCGAGGCCCTGGAAGAAGGCGAGCGCTTCGATCGGCGGGGATGGGTCCACGGTTCGCCCTGGCGGCAGGGCGAACCCAGTCTAACCGCCGCCCGACGGGCCGGATCAGTACCATCCTTCCACAGCAAACCGACAACCGTCACCCTCGCGAATGAGCTTGTGACGTACGCCACTTGCCTCTTGACGCGATTTTGGGTTTTGCTATACTACAAGCACAGGCAGACGTCTGGGTGCCCCCCTCACCTAGATGTCTGCCTGTGCTTTTCCCTTTCGGCCGAGCGACCGCAGCGAGGCCGCCAGCCGTTCGACTTCCTCGAGCGTGTTGTAATGGACGGCCCCTACCCGCACCAGGCCGCCTTCGTCCTCCAGCCCGAGGCGCTCGGTGACGGCCAGCGCGTAGAAGTTGCCATCCCAGACGTAGATCCCATCGGCGGCGAGGTGCGCCGCCACGGAGGCCGGCGCATGACCTTCGACGGTGAACGAGACCGTCGGCAGGCGATCGGCCCGCTGCTTCGGCTCGACGATGCCGTAGATCCGGAACCCGGGGATCGCCGCCAGCGAATCGAGCAGCGCGTCCGTCAGCCGGTCCTCCGTCGACCGGATCTCCCGGAAGGCCGCGTCGAGCCGCGGCCCGAGGTCGCCCGAAGTCTCGCCCGAAAGCCCGGCCAGGTATTCGACGGCTCCCAGGGCGCCGACGATGTTCTCGTGGAGCTGGGTCCCGGTCTCGAACTTGCCCGGCGCCGAATCCGAGGCCGGGCGAACCTTGTAGGCCCGCAGGCGTTCGAGCAGCGCGCGGCGTCCGTACAGCACGCCCAGATGCGGGCCGAAGAACTTGTAAGCCGAGGTCACCAGGAAGTCGCAATCGAGGGCCGCCACGTCGATCCGGCGGTGCGGCGCGAAGTGGACAGCGTCGACATAGCACAACGCGCCGACGGCGTGAGCCATGCGGATGATGTCGGCCACCGGGTTGACCGTGCCGACGGCGTTCGAGGCGTAGCCGACGGCCACCAGGCGCGTGCGCGGGCCGAGGGCAGCCTCGAGCGACCGCAGATCGAGGGTGCAGTCCTCCGGATCGAAGTCCACCCACCTCACCAGGCAGCCACGGTCTTCGGCGACGAGCCGCCAGGGCGAGACGTTGGCGTCGTGGTCGAGCCGCGTGACGACGATCTCATCGCCAGGCAGGAACTCGCGCGCCAGGGCCCGGCTGATCTGGAATGTCAGGCTGGTCATGTTCGGTCCGAAGACGATCTCCTCCGGCTCGGCCGCACCGAAGAACGTCGCCAGCGCGGCGCGCGACTCCTCCAGCAGGCGATCGGACTCGCGGCTCGTGGCGAACGCCCCGCCGCGGTTGGCGTTGCACGACGTCAGGTACCCGGTCATGCGGTCGATCACGCGCTGCGGCACCTGCGTCCCGCCGGGCGCGTCAAAGAAGGCGTCGCCGCGCCGCAGGGCGGGGAACTGGCGGCGGACGGCGGAGACGTCCATGGCCATGGCTATCCCTCGGAGGCGTCGGCGCGTAGCCGTCGCTCGGCCTCGGCCAGATCGGCCGGGGTGTTGACGTTGAAGAAGGCGTAGGGGTCGGGCTCGACGGCGCGCGCTTCCTCGGCCTCGACGACCCGCAACCGGACATCAGGGAAGAACCCGATGACGCGGCGCTCGCCGGTACCGAGGGCGCGGCGGATTGGCCCGAGGCAGGAGCGGCGGTAGACGGCGAACAGCGGCTCGAACTCGCCGTCGAGGCGCGGGACGACGGCCTCGACCGCGCCGCTCAGCGCCAGCAGATGGGATGCCAGACGCGGGCTGGCGAACGGCATGTCGCAGGCGACGACTAGGATCGGGTCGCCGCGGGCAGCCTCCAGCGCCGTCCGCAGCCCGTCGAGCGCGCCGGCACCCGGCACCTCGTCCCCGGCCGTTCGATGCCCGAACATGGCGTAGGCTTCGGGCGCGTTGGTCGTGATCAACACTTCGTCGGCGAGGGGCCCCAGCCGGTCGATGACGTGACGGACGAGGGGTTTCCCCGCCAGCTCGACCAGCCCCTTGTCGCGTCCCATGCGGCTCGACCGGCCGCCGGCCTGGACGGCGAGAGTCACCATGGACGTGGCCGGTGACCGGCCGCCGGTGGCCAGAGGTCGACGAGCCACTCGCCACTCGCCACTGGGCGCCTCCTAAGGGACGACGGTTCCATCAAGGCTTACCCCATCCGTGGGCGTCAGGATGACGATGGGGACGGGGCGCGGGGCGGCGCGAGCGGCGTAGTCGGCGTAGCCCGGATACAGTTCGACCGCGCGTCGCCACACCCGGGCGTGCTCCTCGGCCGTCGCCTCGCGTGCCGACCAGCGACGACGGCGCGCCCCGTGATGGGTCTCGGCCTGGGGATGGGCGCGCAGATTGTAGAGCCAGCCCGGCGCGTGGCCCCGGCCGAAATTGGAGGCGATCAGCGCCAGACGATCGTCGTCGGGCAACGCCGTCAGCGGAAGGGTTCGCGGGAGACCTGTTCGCGCCCCGATCGTCGTGACCCGCGTCACGGGCAATCCGATCAGGGCCGTCGTCAGGCACAGGCGGTCGCCGCTCCACGCCAGCAACCGGCTGTCGATGCCGTGCGCCAGGCGTGCCACGCGCCGCGTGACGGACGGCTGTGCCACGATGCGCTGCACCCATCGCTGGAAGCGCGACGGTCGGCGCGCGACATCGGGCGCGGCGGTCGTGGCCACGACGGGCATTGTACTGCGCCGCGGGCAGGCCGCTCGTCCGCGATATAATGCGCGCGAGGTGAGGGCATGACGACCCTGGCGGATGTCCTCGATCGGCACACCGTCGAGGGCGAGCTCTACCGGCGGCGGGACGATGGCGCCGTCGAATGCTACGCCTGCGGTCACCGCTGTCTGATCCGCCCTGGCCGACGCGGGATCTGCAAGGTTCGCTTCAACGACGAGGGGGTCCTGCGCGTTCCGTGGGGCTATGTCGGCGCGCTGCAGTGCGACCCGATCGAGAAGAAGCCGTTCTTCCACGTCTTGCCCGGCACTGACGCGTTGACCTTCGGCATGCTCGGGTGCGACTTCCACTGCCCGTACTGCCAGAACTGGGTCACCTCGCAGGCGCTGCGCGATCCGGCGGCCGACATCGCGCTGGGCGCCTTCCGGCCGATGACAGCGCAGCAGCTGGTGGAGACCGGCCGGCGGCTCGGGGCGGGGGCGATCGTCTCGTCCTACAACGAGCCGCTCATCACCAGCGAGTGGGCGCGGGCGGTGTTCGAGGCGGCGGGGCAGGCCGGGCTGCGCTGCGCCTACGTCTCGAACGGCAACGCCACCCGCGAGGTGCTCGAGTACATCCGGCCGTTCGTCGCCGCCTACAAGATCGACCTGAAGACGATGCGCGATCGAGCCTATCGTTCGCTGGGCGGCGTGCTCGACCACGTGCTCGACGCCATTCGGATGACGCACGAACTCGGCTTCTGGGTGGAGGTCGTGACGCTGGTCATCCCCGGCTTCAACGACAGCACCGAAGAACTGATGGACGCGGCGCGCTTCCTGGCCTCGGTCTCGCCCGATATCCCGTGGCACGTCACCGCCTTCCATCAGGACTACAAGATGGTCGATCCGCCGAACACGACGGCCGCCGGCCTGATCCGGGCCGCCGAGATCGGGCAGGAGGCCGGGCTGCGCTACGTCTACGCCGGCAACCTGCCGGGGCGGGTCGGAGGGTACGAGCACACGCGTTGCCCGCAGTGCGGCGCGGCCGTCGTCGAGCGACTGGGATACGCGCTGCTCTCGTACCGGCTGACGGCCGACGGCCGTTGCCCGAGCTGCCAGACCCGGATCCCCGGCATCTGGCCCGAGGCTCCGGAGAGCGTGCGCGTCGGAGGCGCGGCCGACCTGTACCAGCGCGTGCCGCGCCCGGTCCGCTGAGCCCGGCGCGGCGTGCGCCAAGACCCGATGGAATCCGGCGATCCGGTCAAGATGCTGCTGACGTACGATCCTCTGCCCGACCGGCGCGAGGCCTACTTCAACTACGTGCTGGGGGAGTTCGTTCCGGCTCTCGAACAGATGGGCCTCAAGATGTCGGAGGCGTGGCACACGGCCTACGGCGAGTACCCGCTGCGCCTGGCGGGGTTCATCGCCTCCGACCGCCAGACGATGGATGAGGTCCTGTCGTCGCCCGCGTTCCGCGAACTCGAAGCGCGGCTGCAGGAGTACGTCGTCAACTACAGCCGGCGCGTCGTCCCCTTCGACGGTCGCTTCCAGTTCTGACTCCCCCGCCCGGCCCACGGTACCCCTTGCCCGGCGCACGTCGCGCGAGCGATAATCGGCCTCCGGCTCGCGCGTCCCGGCGGGGGAGGAGTCGACCGATGAAGGCTCGATCAGCGCATCCGGCGGTCGTCATCACGCTCGTGCTCGCGGCCAGACTGCTCCAGGCATGCGGCGGCCAGGGAGCGGCCGTCGAAGGCGAGTTGCTCGTCACCAAGCTCGACGACACGTTCGACGGAGCCTGCCTGCCGCGCGACTGCTCGCTGCGCGAGGCGATCGCCGCCGCCAACGACGCCCCCGGCGCCGACGTCATCCGCCTGCCGGCCGGGCGCTACACGCTGAGGCTGGCCGGCGCCGGCGAAGACGGCTCGGCCGGCGGCGATCTGGACCTGACGGACGACACGACGATCCTCGGCGCCGGGGCCGAAGGCGAAGGGACGTTCATCGTCGTCCAGGCCGGGTTCGGCGATCGGTTGCTGCACGTCGTCGGCGGATCGGCCGTCCTGCAGGGCGTCTACCTGGGAGGCGGGGCGGCCGACAACGGAGGCGCCGTGCGCGTCGAGCGCGGCGCCAGCCTGACGCTGCGCCAGGTGCGGCTCGACGCCAGCCGGGCGTCGAGCGCCGGCGGACTGGTGTCGAACGAAGGCACGCTGATCGTCGAAGGTTCGCGCCTGACCAACGGCTGCGCCGCCGGGCCGGGCGGCGCGCTGCACAACCTCGGCACGGCAACGCTGCGCGAGAGCGTACTCGAGGACAACGAGTCGACCGGCCCCGGCGGAGCGATCGCCAACGAAGGCCGCCTGACGATCGAGGCCACGTCGATCGCGCGGGCCTTCGCCGGCAGCGGCGTGCTGTGCGGCGTCGAGTCGGTGGCCGACGGCGGCGGCATCCACAACACCGCCGACCTGGTCGTCCGCCAGGGCGAGATCGTGCGCTCCGAGGCCTCCGGCCGCGGCGGCGCCGTCTTCACCTCCGGAACCGTCGCCATCGAAGGGACGATGATCCGTTCGGTGGCCGGCGACTCCGGCGGCGGAGTCGCGGTGGCGCCCGGCGGACGGGCCACGCTGACCGGCGTCGACATCGAGTCCTCGGCCCGCCACGGCGACGGCGGCGGACTGCTCGTGGCGAGCGGCGCCTCGGCGACGGTCGTCGATTCGCTGATCGCCGGAGTGGCATTGCGCTCCGGCGGAGGCATGGCTAACTTGGGAGACCTGACGGTGCGGGGCTCGACGGTGACCTTGAGCCGCGCCGCCAATGGCGCCGGCGTGCACAGCAACGGAACGCTCTCGATGGAGACGACCACCGTTCGCCAGAACAGCGCTTTCGAACGCGGCGGCGGAGCCCAGGTGCTGGGGACGACGACGATCAACGCCAGCACCTTCGCCGGCAATACGGCCGATTTCGGCGGGGGACTGTTCCTCCAGGGCAACGCCACGGTGACCAACTGCACCGTCAGCGGCAACAACGGCACGACCAGCGGTGGCGGTGTCGTCGTGTGGGGGTCGGGCAACCTCACGATCACGCACTGCACGATCACCCACAATGCCTCGCCGTCGGGCAGCGCGCTCCTGGCCGACACCTACGCCACGATTTCCAATTCGATCTTCGGCGCCAACACCCTCGGCCCGAACTGCGAGATCCGGCGGGCGCCGGTCGCCATCGGCAACCTCGATCAGGACGGTTCGTGCGGCTTCGCCGCGGCAGACAACCTGGTCGGCACGGCGGCGATGCTCGGCCCGCTCGGAGACAACGGCGGCCCAACGCAGACCCACTTGCTGCTGGCCGATAGCCCGGCCCGCAATACGGCCGTCACCGCCGTCTGTCTGCCTGCCGACCAGAGGGGGATCGTCCGGCCCCAGGAGGGGCTGTGCGACATCGGGGCCGTCGAAATGGAGGCCGGGTCATGAGCGGAAGACACCCCGCGCCTGGTGACGAAAGGCGCTGTGATGCCTTTCACAATCTGATGTAGAATGATCCTGCCCTGGCCCACCTCGCCACCCCACGTCGCCATTGCCATTGCGCACCCCCACCGGCCAGGGCAAGCCTTCAACCGCCGCCCCCCTAACCCGGGGGCGGATCGTTGTCACTGGTTCGGACGAGACTTCTCTGATAAGGCCGTGACAGTCGGCACTACGAAGCGGCGCCGCGCGAGACAAGAATCGGAGCCGAGGTTCGAGGGTATCCGTGCCGGACGTCCTCTGGAAGCCGCTCAAGCAGGCGACCTGCGATCGGATCGGCGAGACCGTCGTGCTCGAAGCCAGGCTGGTTTATCCGGCCGACCCGCTGCCGGACCAGCCGGCGAGGGTCCTCGCCCACCGGTGCTCCCTCGGTGTGAGCTGCAACGCCCTCGACCGCCCGAGCTGTTGCTGGGCGGGAACCTGGCCCGGCTTCGACCCGTTCGCCTGAGCCGGCCCCGAGCAAGCTGACTCTCTCCTCCAGTCGGAGTCAGGTGCAGGCGAGCGCCCCGGTGGCAACCGCAGGGCGCTCGTGATTCTGGGGCAGCCTCGCCGCCATCTCCGGCAGGCTCAGATCACCTTCAGCTTCCTCCCCACGGTGGCGAACGCCTCCAGCCCGCGCTCAAGGTCATCCCGGCTGTGGGCGGCGGAGATCATCACCCGGATGCGGGCCTTGCCGCGCGGCACGGTCGGGAAGCCGATCGCCATGGCGAAGACGCCGGCGCGGAACAACTCGCGGCTGAACTCCTGCGCCAGCGGGGCTTCGCCGAGCAGGATCGGCGTGATCGGCGTCGTGCTGCCGCCGGTGTCGAACCCCAGGGCGCGGATCTCGCGTTGGAACAACTCGGTGTTGTCCCACAGCCGGCGCACCAGCTCGTCGCTCTCCTGCAGCACGTCGATCGCCGCCAGGCAGGCCGCCACATCGGGCACGGTCATCGCCGAAGAGAACAGGAACGGGCGTGCCCGCTGGCGCAGCCAGTCGACGATGACCGGCTTGCCGGCCGCCACGCCGCCGACGACCCCGAAGGCTTTCGACAGCGTCCCGATCTCGATGTCGACCTTGCCGTGCAGCCCGAAGTGATCGACGATGCCGCGTCCGCCGCGGCCGAGGACGCCTTCGCCGTGGGCATCGTCGACCATCAGCAGCAGGTCGTGCTCCTGCGCCACCTGGTAGACGGCGTCGAGCGGGGCGACGTCGCCGTCCATGCTGAAGACCCCGTCGGTAATGACCAGCCCGCGCCGGAACCCCTTGTCGCGATTCGCCCGGATCTGCCGACGCAGGTCGTCGGGATCGGCATGGGCGTAGCGCACGATCGTCGCCCCCGACAGGCGGCTGCCGTCGATGATGCTGGCGTGGTTGAGCTCGTCGGAAAAGATGACATCTTCCTTGCCGACCAGCGCCGGGATCGTCCCCAGGTTGGCGTTGAAACCGGACTGGAAGGAGATCGCCGCCTCGACCCCCTTGAACGCCGCCAGCCGGCGCTCGAGCTCCAGATGCAGGTCCATCGTGCCGGCGATGGTGCGCACGGCGGCCGGTCCGACGCCGTAGCGGTCGAGGGCCTGACGGGCGGCCTCGATCAGACGCGGGTGGTTGGCCAGGCCCAGGTAGTTGTTGGAGCAGAAGTTCAGCACGCGCTGTCCGTCGACCGTCAGCCACGCGCCCTGCGGCGAGCCCAGAGTGCGGATGGTCGTGAACAGACCGGCCTGGCGCAACCCGTCGAGTTCGTCGGCGATCCACTGGGTCTTGGTGGAGGTCATGAGGGGGCCTCACCCGGGGGCGGCGTGGGCTGGGTCGCGATCAGGGCGCGCTTGCGCGCCCGGGTCATCGCCTTCAGGGCGCGCTCTCGCCGCATGGCCGCGGCGCGGTCGGGTTGGCGTTCGACGAAGACCAGGCGCTCGGGCGGATGGGCACGCGTGTAGCGCGACCCGCGTCCGGCGGCGTGCTCGCGCAACCGGCGTTCGGGATCCGTCGACCAGCCGGTGTAGTAGGTCCCATCGGCGCACTCGACGATGTAGCAGTAGAACGCCGACACGCGCGGGATTATAGCCCTCCGGGGGCACGCACCAGGGCCAGAACGACTCATGAGTCCTTGTTGCCCGGCCGCGTCTGCGGGTGGCGTCGCCGTCCACGACGAAGGGAACGGCCTTCTTGCAAGGCGGTGGCCCTCGACCTGCCGGCGGTCACGGAATGCCCGAGGGGCGAAGGCCCAGCTCTTCGGCGATTCCCGTCAGGTCCTCCTCCGGCCAGGCCGCGCGCCAGGTCCGCACGACCCACGCGTCCATCGCCTGCGGCAGCGGATGCACGCCCGGCGGCCACGACTCCGGATCGCGCAGCAGGGCTTCGAGCGCCAGGAGATGCGCCGCCAACGGCGCATCGACGTAGCGATTGAGAGTCGGCTCGGCCAGGTGGAAGTTCAACGGGAGATGTCGCCCGCCGACGATCTCGTCGTCGGCGAACGCCGGGCCGAACTCGTCCTCCGCCCCCAGGTTGACCAGCGCTGGTCGGTTGCGGCGGAACCAGTCGGCGGGAACGGTGGCCCCGAGGATCCCCGGACGCCCGGTGACGGCGATGACGATCTCCGCCTCGGCCAGTGCGCCTTCGAGCGCCGGATCGTCGTCGGCGACGACGGCGAAGCCCTCCCCCCAGGCGCGCCGGCGCGCCGACTCATCAGCCTCGACCACCGTTACGCGCATCGGCAGCCGGCGCAGGCGGTGCGCGACGCCGCGCCCGATCTTGCCGAAGCCGAAGACGACGACTGTCTTGCCCTCCAGCGGCTCGTCCGGCCGCAACTGGCGCCAGGCGCGAACGAAACCGTCCCCGGTGCCGAAGAAGCCCTCGATGCGCTTGGAACGCGCGTCGTCGGCGCTGATCACCGGGCACGGGATATGCCGGTAGTGCAGCACTCCGGTGCGGGTGACCTCGGCGGCGCCGCGCGGTGTGCGGCGGCGGCCGAGCACGGCGCCGACGTCGAGGAACCAGGCGCCGGCTTCGGCCGCCGCCGCAATCGGCAACACCGGGACGCCGAGACGCTCGAGTTCGCCGCGCACCTCGGCCTCGGCCGGGCTGGGATGCGCCTCGCACAGCACGACCTCGGCGCCGCCCCGCCACAGCGCCTCGACCACGACCATCGAATTGCGCACCAGCAGGTGCCCGAACACGACGGTACGGCCGGCGAAGGGTCTCTCGCTGGTGTAGCGGTCGATCAGCGCGCGCAGGATGGGGAGCCCGGCGCGCTGGCCTGCGTGCGCCGGCGACTCGAAGAACGCCTCCAGGCTCACCCGAGGCGCCTCAAGACTTCGGCGTGGCCGGTCGGCGTCCCAGCAGCCGGTCGAACATGCCGACCGTGGGAATCCCTTCCTGCTCGATGCCCAGGTCGGGCCGGGCTTCGGCGCGGACGGTACGCCATTCCTGATAGAGCGAGGTCCACTCCTCGAGACGTTCCCGAAGCGCGGCTTCGTCGCCGGAGCCGAGGAGCGACCGCAGGCTGGTCAGTTCCTCGATGACCGCGTCCAGGCGTGCCCGCAGGTGCTCCCGGTCGGCGACCCACGTGCCGGCCGCCTCCGGCGGCGCCACCGATTGCAGGGCAGCCGCCAGCCGCGCGAACGAGGCCCCGGCCAGGCGTCGCTGGTCGCGCCAGCCAGGGTTGGCGCGCAGGCTCCCCAGCATCGCCGCCGCCAGCAGTTCGGGGAGCGTCTCGGACGTCGCCCAGGCCGAGTCGAGCTCGGCCGGGTCGAGGAAGAACGGCGTGGCGCGCAGGATGGCCGCCAGGTCGAGCCCGATTTGGATCGCCTCCTGCGGCGTGCCTGGCGGCGCGCTGATCGCCAGCATTCCGCCGTCGTACAGATCGGCCGCCGGAGCGGGGGCGTCGCCGGGCGTCAGCGCGCGGCGTGCCCCGAGGAATGGGACGGCCGAGAAGAGCGGATGCGCCGCGCCGAACGCCGCGCGCAGTGTGCTGAGCGTCGCTGCCGGAAGCCGCGCCACCGAAACGATGACCGTGTCCGGTCGAAGGTCGGCGCCGACGGCCTGGGCGACTTCGAGGGCGTGCGGTGCGGCCAGCGACATCACCACCAGGTCGGCCTCGGCGGCGGCCGCGTACGGCCGGCCGATGGCGCGATCGATGGCGCCCGACTGTTGCGCACGGCGCGCCACTGCCGCCTGCGGGTCGTAGCCGACGCGGCGGAAGTTCTCACCGGCGCGCCGCAGAGCGAGGCCGATCGAGGCGCCGGTCGCCCCGGTTCCGAGGAGAAGGATGGTGACGCTGGGCTTCATACCGACGGCCGGGCGTGCCGCTCAGGGGACGAGCAGACGGAAGACGCCCCACGCCGGCCCGCCGACGAGCACGTCGAGCACGTTCAGCCCCGAGCGCGACGACATGAAAACGACCAGCATCAGGAGGATCGGCCCGTACGGGCGGATCTGCGCCAGGAAGGACTGGCCGCCACTGGGCAGGAAGTAGGCCAGAACCTTCTCGCCGTCGAGCGGGAAGATCGGGATCAGATTGAAGAAGAACAGGATCAGATTGATGAGGATGAACGTCTGCACCAACTGGCTGAGCCACACCGGCGAGACGGTCATCCATCCGAGCTGGAGCGGCAGGGAGGCCAGCGCGGCCAGCGCCAGATTGGAGATCGGGCCGGCGGCGGCGACGATCATCATCCCGGCCGGCGTCCGGCGCTGGAGCGCGTACGGGTTGACCGGCACCGGCTTGGCCCAGCCGAAGAACGAGAACAACAGCAGGATCGACCCGATCAGGTCGAGGTGGGCCAGAGGGTTGAGCGTCAGGCGTCCGGCGAGCCGCGGCGTGTCGTCGCCGAGTCGGTCGGCCGTCCAGGCATGAGCGAACTCGTGGACCGGGAACGCGATCAGCAGGACGAGCAGCCGGGGAAGCAGGTCGGCCAGCGACGGGGTCAGCATGGGAGGGATTATAGCAGTCGCACGGGGAGCGCCTCGGCCGCGCCGACGAAGTTCACCGTGCACCGACCACTGCTATAATGCGCGGCCGTGGCGGAGTGACGCGCGATGTTGCCCGAACTGCAGATGGACGATGTGCTCCGCCTGCGCAAACCCCATCCGTGCGGCAACACCGATTGGGTCGTGGTGCGGCTGGGCGCCGACATCGGCCTGAAATGTCTGGGCTGCGGTCGGCGCATCCTCTTGCCGCGCCGCGAGGTGGCGCGTCGGATGAAGGCCTACGTCCGCCACGCCGGGGCCAATGGCTGAGCGGCGGCGGGCGGTCTTCCTGTTCTCCGACACCGGCGGCGGCCACCGCAGCGCGGCCGAGGCGGTGGCCGAGGCCGTCCAGCGTCGCGCGCCGGATGCGATCGAGGTGCGCCTGGTCGACGCGCTCAAGAACTACGCGCCGACGCCGTTCAACCGCCTGGCCGGGCTCTACCCGCGCATGGTGCGCACGCCGCGCATGTGGGGCATGGGATTCCGCGTCTCCAACGGCCGCCAGCGCGGGCGCGTCCTGACGACGCTGACCTGGCCCTACGTTCGGCGTGCGGCGCAGCGGCTGGTGAACGAAGTCAGCGGCGATCTGTTCGTCTGCTTCCACCCGCTGCTGCTGGCGCCGATCATCAAGGCCCTCGGCCCGGAGCGGCCGCCGTTCTTCTCCGTCGTCACCGACCTGGTGACCGGCCATTCCCTGTGGTACCACCATCGGGTCGATCTGTGTTTCTTGCCGACCGAAGCCGCGGCCGAGCGCGCCCGCGCCAACCGCATGCCGCCGCACACGTTGCGCGTCGTCGGCCTGCCGGTGGCCGAACGCTTCTGCCGCCCGCCGGGCGAGCGGCGACAGCTGCGCGCCCAGCTCGGCTGGCCGCAGGATCGGCCGGTCGTCCTCGTCGTCGGAGGCGGGGAAGGAATGGGGCCACTGTACGAGACGGCCGTGGCCATCGCCCGCAGCGGGGTGCACGCTGCGCTGGCCGTGGTTGCCGGCCGCAACGAGATCTTGCGCCGCCGTCTCGAGCAGGTCGACTGGCCGATCCCGGCGCACGTTTACGGTTTCGAGCAGCGCATGCCGGAGATGATGCAGGCGGCAACGCTGCTCGTGACCAAGGCCGGGCCGAGCACCATCGCCGAGGCGGCCAACGCCGGCCTGCCGCTCGTGCTGTACAGCCATCTGCCGGGTCAGGAGGAAGGCAACGTTGAGTTCGTCGTCGCCGGAGGGCTGGGGCGTTGGGCGCCGGGGCCGGCGCAGGCCTCGGCAGCGGTGCGCGAGTTCCTGGCGGCACCCGCCGAACTCGAGCGGGCCTCCGAGGCCTGCCGCCGGGCGGCTCGCCCTCAGGCAGCCGATCAGATCGCCGAAGCCGTCGTCGATCGTCTGGGCGGCTAGATCCCGGCGATGATCGTGCTGTACATGTTCCCGACGCTCGACCCGAAGATGGTCAGCATCAGGATGACGGCCAGGCCCACGAGCAGGATGACAAGGGCGTACTCCACCAGGCCCTGGCCGCGCGACGCGGAAGAAACCATGATGACTCCATGCCGACGATGCGGCCGGATCGACTTCGATTCCAGTATAGACGACGCCGGGTGGGGGACAATAGGCCCGCGGGACCTGGCCCGGCGTGTCAGGCAGCTGTAAGGTCATGCACAAACTGGTCGTCGTCCTGCGCAGCGGGGAGGCCGGCGCCGCCCTCGAACAGGGCTGGGGCGAGCGTTTCGTGCCGCGCGCCGAGCGCATGCCCGGGCTCCGCAAGGTGGTCGTCAGCCGGCCGGTCGGCGCGCCGGGCGGCGAGGTGCAAGTCGTTCTGCTCCACGAGTTGTTCTTCGACGACCTGGAATCGCTGCGCTCGGCGATGGTCTCGCCCGAGGGCCAGGCGGCGGGCCGGGCGCTGATGGACCTCGCTCCCGGTCAGGTCGAGCTGTTCTTCGCCGAACATCTCGAGATGGACCTGGCGCCGTCCACCGGCGGCGCCGCCTGAGGCGCGGGCGGATGAGATTGCGGCGCGCGCCGGCGCGGCGCTGGCTGTGGGTCGTCGCCGCGGGGCTGGTGGCCGTCGCCGCCGGCGGCGCCTACCTGGCGCTGGAGGCCTCTTCGACGCGCCTCGTCCGCCTGCGCCAGTACTGGTCGGACCCGGCGGCCCATGCCGACTGGCAGATCCGCGCCGGCGAGCGCTGCGGCGATGCCCCCTTTCTGCTGCCGACCGACGGCTACGTTGGCTTCGTGTGGGGCGATTCGTTCCGCCTCGGGCGCGTCCACCAGGGCATCGACGTCTTCGGGCCGACCGGCCCCGACGGCCTGGGCGAGACCCCGGTCGTCACTGCCTACGACGGCTACCTGACGCGCCTGCCCGACTGGCGCTCGGCGGTCATCGTCCGCATTCCCGACGACCCGCTCCAGCCCGGTCGGCAGATCTGGACCTACTACACTCACATGGCCGACCCGAACGGCGAGTCGTTCATCGATCCCGCCTTCCCGCCCGGAACGCGCGAAGCGTTCGTGCGCGCCGGCACCCTGCTCGGCTACCAGGGAAACTACTCGGCCGACCCGGCCAGCCCGACTGGGATGCACCTGCACTTCTCGATCGTGCGCGACGACGGGAAAGGACAGTTCCTCAACGAACTGGTGTTCGCCAACACGCTCGACCCGTCGCCGTACCTGGGCATCGAGGTCGACGCGGAGCGGCTGGGCGACGGGCTGGCGGTGTGTCGCGAGCGGTGACCCGATGGCGTCGTTCCAGCGCGACCGAGAATCATGGGCGGCAGAGCGCGCCGCCGTCGGGGAGTCTGGCCTGGCGATGCGTCTGCGCTGGGCATCCGCGCCTGGGGATCCCGCGCGGCGAAGGCTGACACAGGAGGCGCCATGCGTACAACACAGGAGGCGCTCATGACGGAATTCCACGGCGAGGTCGTCCTGGTGACCGGCGCCGGGCGCGGCATCGGCCGCGCCATCGCCCTCGGCTTCGCCGCCGCCGGGGCGCGAGTCGCCGCCAACGACATCACCCCCGACAACCTCGAGCAGACCGTGGCCGCGATTCGGGGCGCCGGCGGCACGGCGGAAGCCTTCCTGGCCGACGTCGCTAACAGGCTGGCGGTCCAGACAATGATCGAAGCCGTGCGCGACGCCTACGGCGCGATCGAGTTCCTCGTCAACAACGCCGGGGTCGAGCCGCACGCTAGCCTGCTGACGCTCGACGAGTACGACTGGGATCGCACGCTGGCGGTCAACCTGAAGGGGCCGTTCCTGCTGACGCAGTCCGTCGGGCGGGTGATGGCCGAGCAGCGGCGCGGGGCCATCGTCAACATCGCCTCGATCGCCGGCCGGGCCTTCGGGCTGCGCGACCGCGCGGCGTACGTGGCGAGCAAGATGGGGCTGATCGGCCTGACGCGCGAAGCGGCGCGCGAACTGGCGGCGTATAATATCCGGGTCAACGCCGTCTGCCCGGGAGTCATCGAGACCGAAATGACGGCCGCGTTGCGCCAGGACCCGGCGATGATGGCCCGCTGGCAGAGCGACATCCCGCAAGGCCGCCTCGGCCGTCCCGACGAAGTCGTCCCCCTCGTGCTGTTCCTGTGCTCGCCGGCCGCGGCTTACATCACCGGCCAGGCGATCAACGTCGACGGCGGGAAGGTGATGTCCTGAGATGCCGTACGTCGTGTGCGCCGAGGAGATGGACGGGCGCTGGATCGCCCACATCCCCGACCTGCCGGGATGCTTCGCCTCGGCCGACGAACGCGACACCGCCATCGCCGCCGCCCCCAAAGCCGTCGAAGCCTACGTCGGCTGGTGCGCTGGCCACGGGATTCGCGTCTCGGGCGTCTCCCCGCCGATGGTCGTCAGCGAAGTCATCCGCGCCTGGCCCTACGAACCAGAGTACGAGGTCAACGCCTTCTTCGCCGCCGACCGGCCGCCGGTCGCCGTCGACGAATTGCCGGACTATCAGCGGCTGCTGGCGGCGACCCGCGCCGACCTGTTGCAGGCGGTCGACGGCCTCTCGCCGGACGAGTTCGAGCGGGCCATCCCCGGCGAGCGCTGGCCGCTCAGCGGCATCGTGCACCATGTCGCCCGCTCCGAGTTGTGGTACCTCGACCGGTTGGGGCTGGCCTTCCCCCGTAACGACCTGAGCCCGGAGCCGCTCGAAGCCATCGACCAGGTGCGCCGTCACACGATCGCCACGCTGCGCCAGCTCAGCGGCTACAACGGGGTCGTGGCGCTGGCCGGCGAGATCTGGTCGGCGCGCAAGGTGCTGCGGCGGACCCTGTGGCACGAGCGCGACCACACCGAGCACATCCTCAAGCTGCGCGGCCGCCTGCGCTGAGCGACGCCCCATGCCCGACGACCTGCTCAACGACTACCGCCGTCGGTTGCTCGACCGCTACCGCGAACAGCCGGGAGAGTTCGACGAGCGCCTGCGCCGCCTCGACGGGAGCGCCGTGCGCGTCCCGATCAAGCCCGGGGAGTGGTCGGCCCATCAGGTGCTGTTTCACGTCTCGTCGGTCGACGAACAGGCCTACGGCCCGCGCCTGTTCCAGATCCTGAACGAGACGCGGCCGGACCTGCCCGATTTCGACGAACCGCGCTGGATGCAGGAGCACTACGACCCCGGCCAGCCGCCGCAAACGATCCTCGAGCGGTGGACGGACGTGCGGCGCCGCAACGCCGCGGCGCTGGCCGCCGTGCCGGCCGAGGCCTGGAGCCGCACCGGCCGGCACGCGTACTGGGGCGAGCGGACGCTGCAGTGGTGGGTCGAGCGGGCCATCGCGCACGCCGACGAACACCGCCGGCAGCTCGACGGGGAGTGAGCGGCCGCGACGACGAAGGAGAACCGATGGCGTACCAGATGATTCAAACCGAGGTCCGCGAGCGCGCCGGCCTGATCCGCATCCACCGGCCGGAGGCGATGAACGCCCTGAACGCCGTGGTGATGGAGGAGATCGCCCAGGCGCTGGAGTCCTTCGACGCCGACCCGCAGGTGGGCGCCATGGTCTTGACGGGGGACGACCGGGCCTTCGCCGCCGGCGCCGACATCAAAGAAATGGCCGAGGCCTCGTCGGTGGAGATGCTGCTGTCGGACCGCATCGGCCGCTGGGATCGCATCCGGCGCATCCGCAAGCCGGTCATCGCCGCCGTTTCGGGCTGGTGCCTGGGCGGCGGCAACGAGCTGGCGATGGCGTGCGACATGATCGTCGCCTCGGAGACGGCCCGCTTCGGCCAGCCCGAGATCAACCTGGGCGTGATGCCCGGCGCCGGCGGGACGCAGCGGCTGACGCGCGCCGTCGGCAAGGCGATCGCCATGGAGGTCGTGCTGAACAGCCGGACGCTGACGGCGCAGGAGGCTTGCGCCTTCGGGCTGGTCAACCGTGTCGTCCCGGTCGAGAGTACCCTCGACGAGGCGTTGCGGCTGGCGTCCGAGATCGCCGAGCGGGCGCCGCTCGCCGTGCGGCTGGCCAAGGAAGCCGTCAACCACGCCTTCGAATCGTTCCTGGCCGACGGCTTGGCCGACGAGCGACGTGCCTTCTACTTCCTCTTCGGCACGCGCGATCAAAAGGAAGGCATGGCGGCCTTCATCGCCAAGCGCAAGCCCGAATGGACGGGGTCCTGAGGGCGGCCTGGCCGCGCCGACGGGTTCGCTAGGCATGCCGACCTACCGCGAGTGGGTCTCTGGGCTGCGCGAGCTGGGGCTCGGGCCGGCCAGCCGCGTCCTGGTGCACGCTTCGCTGGAGCCGTTCGCGCCGGATGTCGGCGGCCCGGAAGCGCTGGTCGGCGCGCTGATGGCGACGTGCGAAATCGTCGTCACGCCGACCTTCACCCTGCGCACCCTCGTCACACCGCCCGTCGGGCCGCCCGCCAACGGCCTGCGCTATGGCACCGACTCGAACCAGGAAGCCGAGTTCTTTCACCCGGGGCTGCCGAGCGATCCGGACCTCGGCGGCGTGGCCGAGGCCCTTCGCGCGCATCCTCAGGCAGAGCGCTCGAGTCATCCGGCGCTCTCCTTCGCCGGCCTGCGCGCCGGCCCGGCGCTGGCGGCACAGACGCTCGAGGATCCGTTGGCGCCGGTGCGCTGGCTGGCCGAAGCCGATGCCGACGTGCTCTTGATCGGCGTCGGTCATCGGCGCAACGTCGGCCTTCACTATGCCGAGCAAGTCGCCGGGCGCAAGTCGTTCGTGCGTTGGGCGCTGACGGGGCGCGGCGTCGTGACCTGCCCGTCGTTCCCAGGTTGCGCCGACGGGTTCGAGACGATCGCGGGACGGCTGGCGGGAATCGAACGGCGGGCGACGGTGGCCGGCGGCGAGATCACCGCCATCCCCCTGCGCGACCTGGTCCACGTCGCCGCCGGATGGATCCGCCAGGACCCGCGGGCCCTGCTGTGCGATCGGCCGGGCTGCGAGCGTTGCGCCGATGTGCGTCAGGCGGTTCGCGTCGGCGCCGGATGACGATGACGACGGAGGCGGCTCCCGCCGTGCCCCGTGGCCTCCAGCGAACGGACGTGCGCCTCACCCGCGGCCTGCTGCGTTCGCTGCTGCTGTACTACGGCGCCCCGTTCAAGATTCGGCGCCTGGCGGGCCTGTACCGCCGGTTCGTCGCGCCGGGCGAGCTGTGCTTCGACGTCGGCGCGCACGTCGGGGATCGTACCCGGGCGCTGCTTCGGCTCGGCGCACGGGTCGTCGCCGTCGAGCCCCAGCCGCCCTTCGCCGGGCTGTTGCGGCGACTGTACGGCAAGAACCGGCACGTGACCGTCGTCGAGGCGGCGGTCGCGGCGAACGAGGGCCATGGCGAGATGTACGTCTCGCGCCGGACGCCGACGGTCAGCAGCCTGAGCCGGGGCTGGGTCGAGGGCGTGCGCCAGGCGCCGCGCTTCGCCGGCGTGACGTGGGACGAAAACGTGCCGGTGGCGGTGACGACGCTCGATTCTCTGGTGACGCGCTTCGGTCGGCCGGCGTTCATCAAGCTCGATGTCGAGGGCGGCGAGCCGGAGGCGCTGGCCGGCCTCTCCACACCGGTGCGGGCGCTGTCGTTCGAGTACGTGCCGGCGATGCGCGCCGCGACACGCGCCTGCTTCGAGCGCCTCGATCGCCTGGCCCGCTACGAGTACAACTGGACCGTCGGCGAGTCGCCGCGCCTGCGCTCCCCGGAATGGCTTCCGGCCGACCGGCTGCGCGTCATCCTGGAGGCCCTGCCGGACGGCGCCAAGAGCGGAGATGTATATGCGCGCCGGGCGAGGGACGACGGCACGCCGCGGCCCACCTGACCCACGGCCCCTGACGACTGGAGCTTCCATGCGCGCCATCTACGTCGATAAGAGCATCCCCCGCGCCCTGGCGGTCAAGTACGGCCAGCGGCTGTGGCCGGGGATTGTGTGGAGCCCGCTTTCCCATGCCCGTTTCGCCGACCTGCCCGAGCCGCCGTTGCCCGGCCCGCGCTGGGTTCGCGTGCGGAATCGTCAATGCGGCATCTGCGCCAGCGACCTGGCGCTGCTTCTGGTCCGGGCCGATCCGGCGGCGGCCCCGGTGGCCCTGCCGGGGTTCGCCCGGCTGTACCTCGGGCACGAAGTCGTCGGGGACGTCGTCGAGGTCGGGCCCGGCGTGACGACGGTGCGCCTCGGGCAGCGAGTTGTGATGGAGTCGCGCTTCACCGGCCCGACGTGCCTCAGCCAGGAGATCGACCCGCCCTGCCGGCACTGCGCCGCCGGCGATACGCGCCTGTGCGAGAACGCCTCGCTCGGGCGCGGGCCGGTCGGCGTCGGCGGAGGGTGGGGCGACGGGTACACAGCGCACGAGAGCGAGGTCCGCGCCGTGCCCGACGACCTCGACGACGATCAGGCGTCGCTGGTCGAGCCGATGGCGGTGGCGCTGCACGCCGTGCTGCGCCGTCCGCCGCGCGACGGAGAGCAGGTCCTGGTGCTCGGCGCCGGCATCATCGGGCTGCTCGTCGTGCAGTGTGTGCGGCTCGTCGCGCCGGGCTGTCGCCTGGCGGTGCTGGCACGTTACCCGCATCAGGCGGAGGCGGCGCGCCGCCTCGGCGCCGACCATGTGCTCGGCGGGCGCGAGGCGTACGCGCAGGCGGCGAGCCTGACCGGCGCACGCCACTACCGTGCACCGCTCAACCGCGGCATGCTGCTGGGCGGGTTCGACGTGATCTACGACTGCGTCGGCCACGGCGACACGCTCCACGACGCGCTGCGCTGGGCGCGGGCGCGCGGCACGGTGGTGATGGTCGGTATCGATCTGTCGCTGGTGCGCCTCGACCTGAACCCGATCTGGTATCAGGAAGTCGACCTGATCGGCTCGCACACCTTCGGCACCGAACGCCTCGACGGCCGGACGCCGCACACCTTCGAGCTCGTCATCGAACACCTGCGGGCCGGACGGCTGCGGGACGCCGGGTTGATCACCCACCGCTTCCCGCTGCGTGAGTACCGCAAGGCGATCGCCGTCGCCCGGCACAAGCGGACGGGCGTCATCAAAGTGATGCTGGTCCCCTGACTCGCAGCCCGCGGCCCGAGAAGGAACGGGACTCTCCTTCCGTGGTAAGATGGCCGCCGCATGGACGAGGCCGAGAAGATCACCATCATCGAGGGACCGCCGCCGACCTTCGAGGCGGTGACCGACAGCTGGCCGCTGGGCGTGGTCGAAGGGCCGGACCCGGCGGTGGTGGCGGTCTGCCGGATGCGCACTCTCGACGGCGCCGCCCTCGTCGAGCGCTGCGCCCGCGCCTGGCGCGACGGCCTCCCCATCCACCTCGAGTTCCGCGACCTGGCCGGTCTGACACAGCAGGCACAGATCATCGCCGCCCGCTCGATGCACATCGAGGAGGGCGACGTGTTGGTGCTGTGGGTTCGGGCGACGGCCGCCGCCCTGGGTGTGGAGCTGTCCTTCGACGTCGATGACGACGACGACCCGGACATCGACGGTTTCGATCCGACGGCCTGACTTCTTCTTCCGCCAATCGAACACCGGCTCGGCGTTTCGCCGGTCGGCCGCGCCTCGCCCCCGGCGACTCATCCCGCAGCCCCGGAGGGTCTCATGACGGACGGGACGACGCTGCTTTCCGAACGGGACGGTGGCGTGCTGACGCTCACGCTCAACCGTCCGAAGGCCAACGCCTTCGACCAGGCGCTGGTCGATGCCCTGCTCGATGCGCTGCGCCAGGCGGAGAGCGACGCCTCGGTGCGCTGCATCGTGCTGACCGGCGCCGGGCGGGTCTTCAGCGCCGGGCAGGACGTGAGCGTGCTGGGCGCGGTCGAAGGGGGTGTCTCGTTCCGGCGCCACCTCGAGCGCACGTACAACCGGCTGATTCTCCGTCTGCGCCGCCTGGAGAAGCCGATCGTCTGCGCCGTCAACGGCGCCGCCGCCGGCGCCGGATTGGGGATCGCGCTGGCGACCGACATCCGGCTTGCCGCCCGCAGCGCCCGTTTCGTCTTCGGGTTCAGCGGGATCGGGTTGACGACGGACTCAGCGACGTCGCTGACGCTGCCGGTGCTGATCGGCCTCGGGCGAGCCCTGGAGATGGCGTTCACCAATGACCCGCTTTCGGCCGAGCAGGCTCTGGCCTTCGGGCTGGTCAACCGGGTCGTGGACGACGGGGAATTGATGGCCGAGACGTCGGCGCTGGCCGCGCGGCTCGCCGCCGGACCGACGCGCGCCCTCGGCCTGACGAAGCGCGCCTTCAACCGCGCCGTGCTCGGCGATCTGGAGGCGACGCTCGACTACGAGTCGCACCTGCAGGAAACCGCCGGGCACACCGAGGATCACCGCGAGGGCGTGCGTGCGTTCCTCGAGAAGCGCCAGCCCCAATTCCACGGGGTGTAGCACGGCACGCGCAGGCCACCTTACTTTCCGCGAAGCGCGCTGAGCCTGTCTAGAGGCGAAGCGCGCTGAGCCTGTCGAAGCGCGCCGAGCCAGGCAGAGCCAGGCGTCCTTCGACAGGCTCAGGACGCCTTCTTTTCGGCGAGGCGCGCTGAGCTCGTCGAAGCGCGCCGAGCCAGGCAGAGCCAGGCGTCCTTCGACAGGCTCAGGACGTCCCTCGACAGGCTCAGGATGCCTGCCTTTCAGCGAAGCGCGCTGAGCCTGTCGAAGCGCGGCCGGAACGGCCCGCCCGCTAGGGGGAGCCCGCCGCCCGGCGCAACCGCTCGACTTCTTGTTCCGCCACCTCCGGCTCGAGCTTGCGATAGAGCGGCGCCGACGGCGCCAGCCGCCGACCCGGCTCGAGCGCGTTCGGCGCCCACTGCCCGGTGGCCGATGCGCCGTCGTAGATCAGCGCCTCGTGCCGCCAGCCCTCGGCCTCGTCGTACGTCTCGAGGCGCTGCTCGCCGAACAGGCGTCCGGTGTAGCCCAGGAACGAGTGCAGGCGCTCGGCGCTGAACGGCACGAACGGCGCCAGGATCACCTTGAGCGAGTCGATGGCTCGCAGCGCGGTGTAGACGGTGCGGGCGGCTGCGGCGCGATCCGTGGCCACGACGGCGTACCACGGCGCCCGCTCGAGGTAGACGTTGGCGGCGCGCGCCAGGGACAAGGCCTCGGCCAGCGCCTCGCGCAGCCGCACGGCCTCGATCAGGCCTCCCACTCGCTCGAATCCGCCCTCGACCTGTGCCAGAAGCGATCGGTCGATCTCTCCCAATTCGCCCGGGTCAGGCACGACCCCTTCGAAGTGCCGATGCGTGAACGACAGGACTCGGTTGACCAGGTTGCCCCAGGTGGCGACCAGCTCGTCGTTGTTGCGCCGCACGAAGTCGGCCCATTCCCACTCCGAGTCGCGCGTCTCTGGCATGACCGACGTCAGGTAGAAGCGCAACGGGTCCGGCTCGTAGCGCTCGAGCACGTCCAGGCCCCACACCGCCCAGTTGCGGCTGCCGGAGATCTTCTGCCCCTCCAGGTTCAGGAACTCGTTGGCCGGGACGTCGTAGGGCAGGTTGAGTCGGCGCTGGGGATCGTCCTCGTACAGCCGTTCGGCGCCGATCAACTCCGCCGGCCAGATCACGGCGTGGAACGGGATGTTGTCCTTGCCGATGAAGTAGTAGGTGCGGGCCGCCGGGTCGTACCACCAGTCCTTCCAGGCTTGCGGTGTGCCGCGGTTCGCCGCCCACTCGATCGACGCCGACAGGTACCCGATGACGGCCTCGAACCAGACGTAGAGCACCTTCCCTTCCCAGCCGTCGACCGGAACCGGGATGCCCCAGTCGAGGTCGCGGGTGATGGCCCGGCCGCGCAGCTCGCCGCTCTCGACGGTGTGGCGCGACGGGGCGAGCACGTTCGGCCGCCAGTGATCTTTCCCGCGGGCCAGGTAGTCGCGGAGCGGCGCGTTGAGCCGCGCCAGGTCGAGGTAGAAGTGTTCGGTGGCGCGCAGCTCGAGGGCGCCGCCGCCGATGCGGGCACGCGGTTGAAGCAGCCGGGTCGAGTCGAGCAGGTTGCCGCAGTTGTCGCACTGATCGCCGCGGGCGTTGGGGTAGTGACAGATGTAGCACTCGCCCTCGACGTAACGATCCGGCAGGAAGCGGCCCTCCGACGGCGAGTACCACTGCGGCTCGGACTGGCGATAGAGATGCCCGCGATCGAGCAGCGCGCTGAAGATGTCCTGGGACACGCGAAAGTGGTTGCGGGTATGCGTCGTGGTGAAGAGGTCGTAGCTCAGGCCGGTCTTCAGCAACAGTTGAAGGAAGCGCTGGTGAAAGCGCTCATAGACGGCTTGCGGCGACGTCCCCTCGGAATCGGCGCGGACGGTGATGGGTGTCCCATGGGCGTCGGTCCCGGAGACCATCAGGACGCGGTTGCCGGCCAGGCGGTGGTAGCGCGCGAAGATGTCGGCCGGCAGGTAGGCGCCGGCGATGTTGCCGACGTGGATGTCGGCGTTGGCGTAGGGCCAGGCGACAGCGACGAGGATGTTGGTGGCCATGCGAGCACTCCAAGAGAAGCCGTCAGCCGTCAGCCATCCGCAATCGGCTAGGCGGCCCGCGCGGCGGATCCGTTGCGCCGCAGGCTCTGGGCAGCGTCAGCCTCACCCGCGCCCTGCGAGGGAAGCTGAACGCTCCCGCAGAACGAAACCGCCAGCCGGCGGGCTGGCGGGGAAGCGATCCCGTGCGGCGCTCAGGCGCGACGCCGCGGCGCCGGCCGTCCCCGGGCGACCGGCTCTTCCCTGCGCATGACCATCAACGGCAGGCTGCGGTTCATGGCTTCGTCCGCTCGACGCGAGCCATTCTAGCATCGAGACCTCGGCTGTCAAGCATTCGCCGGCTCAGGCGGGTCGCGGCAGGGCGTCGACCTTGGCGGCGAAGATGAAGTCGCTCTCGCTCAGCCCGCCGATCTTGTGCGTCCAGATCGTCACCCGCACCTTGCCCCACGCCAGATACAGGTCGGGATGGTGACCGATCGATTCGGCCAGCTCGCCGACCTGGTTGGTGAAGTCGAGTGCCTGGCAGAAGTTCTTGAAGCGGAACTCCTTCTCCAGGTGGTGCGCCTCGACGACGGACCAGTCGCCGCCCAGGCGCTCCTTCCAGGGAGCGATCTGTTCGGCCGTCATCGGCGGGATGCCGCCCTTGCACGGGATGCATTCCATCTGGGCGAGCTCGGACACACTCCCCTCCGACCTACCCCGCAGGCACTCGCGCCCGCACGTGCTCGATGACCTCGGCCGCCAGGTCGTAGTGGTGGAAGGCGGGCATCAGGTAGATCCCCTGGGCCAGCCCGGCCAACGACTCGACCAGCTCCTGCGCCAGGTGCACGCCGACCTGCGGGGCGTCGGCGCCGGCCTCGGCGATGCGCCGCCGCACATCGTCGGGGATGCGGATGCCGGGGACTTCGTTGTCGAGGAAGGCGGCGTGCCGGTCCCCGTGGAGCGGCAGCACGCCGACGAGCAGCGGCACGTCGAGCTCGCCGTACAGCCTGCTGTAGCGCTCGCGGAAGTCGCGCACGACGGCGGCGTCGTAGACCGGCTGAGTCAGGATGTAGTCGGCGCCGGCTTCGACCTTGCGGCGCAGCACGCGGCACTCGCGCCCCAGGTCGGGCGCCCCGAGGTTGAGGGCGCAGCCGACGACGAACGACGTCTCGCCGCCGATGTCGGCGCCGGCCTGATCGACCCCGGCGTTGAAGTTCTGCTTGATCAGGCGGATCAATCCCGAGGGGGCGACATCGTAGTCGTCCATCGCCTCGGGGTAATCGCCGATCGCCGTCGGGTCGCCCATGACGACGAACAGGTTGCGCACGCCGAGCGCGTGCGACGCGAGAAGGTCGCCCTGGATGCGCAGCAGGTTGCGGCCGCGCGTCGGGAAGTGCAGCACGCTCTCCAGGCCGAGTTCGTGCTGGATCAGGTGGCAGACCGCCCAGGGGCTCATGCGCATGCGGGCCATCGGGCTGTCGGCGACGTTGAGCGTGTCGGCGCCGGCCTCGGCCAGCACCTGCGCCGCCGCCAGGAGGCGGTGGGTCGAGAAGCCGCGCGGCGGATCGACCTCGACCGAGATGACAAACTCGCCGCGCGCCAGGCGCTGCGCCAGCCGCGTCGGCGGTTCGCCGGCGGGCGCAGCCGAGGGCGGCACGGGTTCAACGACGGCGATGGTCGCCGGGGCCCGGGTCTCGGTCGCGTCGAGGGCGCGGCGCATGGCGGCGATGTGGTCGGGCGTGGTGCCGCAGCAGCCACCGACGATGGCCGCGCCCATGGCGGCGAACTGACGGGCGAATTCGCCCAAGTACTCGGGCGTGGCGGCGTACATGATTCGGCCGCCGTGGCGCTCGGGCCAGCCGGCGTTCGGCATCAGCGCCAGGGGCGCGTCCGTCGCCGAGCGCATCTGCTCCGCCAGGCGCAGCATCTGTGCCGGTCCGCCCGAGCAGTTGGCCCCGACGACGTCGGCGCCGGCCTGCCCCAGCGCCCGGGCCACCGCCGCCGGCGTGTCGCCGAGCAGGCTTCGGTCGTCGCGGGTGTACGTCATCGACGCCAAGATCGGCAGATCGCACGCTGCCCGGGCGGTCTCGACGGCCAGCACGAGTTCGCGCAGGTCGGTGTGCGTCTCGAAGACGAGCAGGTCGACTCCGGCTTCGGCCAGGGCGTCGATCTGCCGGCGGTAGGCGGCGGCCGCCTGTTCCGGGCGCACGCGGCCATAGGGCGCCAGTCGCACGCCGAGCGGGCCGATGCTTCCCCCGATGCGTACGTCCGGGTCGCCTTCGGCCGCCTGGCGCGCCAGCGCCACCGCCGCGGCGACGATCGCTTCCAGGTCGTCTTCCAGTCCGTGGGCGGCGAGCTTGTACGGATTGGCGCCGAAAGTGTTCGTCTCGAGCAGGGCGGCGCCGGCCAGACGATACTCGCGATGAATCGCCCGGACCAAGTCGGGCTGCGAGCGGTTCAGCTCGTCGAAGCACGTCCCCATCGGCACGCCGCGCGCGTGGAGCATCGTGCCCATGGCGCCGTCGGCCAGGCGCGGCCGGGAGAGCTCGAGCCAGGCCGCGAACGGCGCAGTCTTCGAAGGTCGGACAGGACGGATCATGCCCTCACCGCAAAACGCAACCGCCTCTCGCGGGAGCAGAGGCGGTTGGATGTTCCCCGGCGCGTGCGCGAGCGAGGCAGTCTAGCACGCCCGACGCGGGGCTGTCAATGCGGCAGAAGACGAACGGATTTCAGTCGCTCAGGCAGGGTCATCTGATCCGGCTCGGCCACCGGTTCCTCTCGCTAGCAATATCCTTTGAGGGAACCCTAGGCGGCTTGACTCGTCCTCCAGCCGCGTGATAGGATGCCCGCCGTGCTGGCCGCAGGCTGATCACGAGGGGACGCGAACCGCCCGGCGGAACGAGGGCGGTTTTCTCTTTCGGCGTCGGCCGCGGCAGACCACAGCCAGGAGGCGAGAGCAGACATGGCCGATCGATTCAAGGGCACGGTGAAGTGGTTCAATGCGGTCAAGGGCTACGGCTTCATCGGCCGCGAAGACGGGGAAGACGTCTTCGTCCACTTCTCCGCTATCCAGGCGGAAGGCTACCGCAAACTCGAGGAGGGTCAGCAGGTCGAGTTCAGCGTCGAGTCTGGACCCAAGGGCCTACAGGCCGCCAACGTCGTCGTCATCTGAGTTTCGCTTCCTCCACGTCAGACGCCCCGCCCGGGCTCGGTCCCAGCCGCGCGGGGCGTTTGTCCTTCCAGCGCAATCCGGCTTCGGTATCGCCGGTCGCCCTCCTGTGCTATCATGCCGAACATGACCCTCTCCCCCGAGACCAGCCCGCTGCGGCTCCTCCAGCTCGAGGTGACGCGCCTCAAGGAGGAGAATCGCGAGCTGCGCTCCGAGCTGGCCGTCCTGCACTCTTCGATCCGCGCGCTCAGCGCCCTCCAGGACCTGATCCAGCGGCTGACCCCGACGACCGACGTGCTGGCCCTGCTCGGCGACCTGCTGGCGTCGGTGCTGACGGTCGTCGGCGCCAGCGACGGCTCGCTGCTGCTGGTCGACGACGACACGAAGGAACTGGTGTTCGCCGTCGTCCACGGACAGGCCAAGGAGCGCCTGACCGGCTATCGGTTGTCGCACGGTCAGGGGATCGCCGGCTGGGTGGCGTCGCACCACCTGCCGCAGGTCGTGCAGGACGTGCGGCGCGACACGCGGTTCTCGCCGCTCGTCGACGAGACCTTCGACTTCCAGACTCGCTCGCTCGTGGCGATGCCGCTGCTCGACGGGGATCGGGTCCTGGGCGTGATCGAGGCCCTGAACAAGGCTTCCGACCGGCCCTTCACCCAGGTCGACCATGACCTGTTGCGCGTCGTGGCGCAACTGGCGGCGACGGTGCTGGTGCGCGCCGAAGCCGTGACGGGCGAAGGGCCCGCGGCGAAGCGTTAGCCCTCCGCCGAACAGCGGCGCCTCCCCTTCCATCCGAACTCTCCCACGAATCCGGGCGAAGCCCCTTCCGCCTTGCGCCTCCCGGCCGACGCCTGGCAGCAGGTGGAACGAGTGGTTCCAGAGATCTCCGGAACGCGACGCTACGCGCGGAGCCTGGCCCCGATCTCGGCCTCGAGCCGGGCGATGATCCGCTCGCGCAGCGTGCGCACCTCGGCGTCGGTCAGAGTCCGGTCGGAGGCCTGGTAGGTCAGCCGGTAGGCCAGGCTTTTCTTGCCGGCCTCGATCGGCCCGCCGCGGTAGTAGTCGAACAACCGCACCGCCGCCAACAACTCGCCGCCGCCGTCGCGGATGACGGCCGCCACCCGCTCGGCGGGCACGCCGTCGTCGACCACCAACGCCAGGTCCTCGACCACCGGCGGATAGACCAGCACCGGCGCCACGGCGCGCTCGACGAGTCCGCGCGCCAGCAGCGGCTCGAGCTCGATCTCCGCCGCCGCCACGGGCGTCGGCGGGAAGTCGAACCGCGAGCGCACGACGGGATGGATCTCGCCCATCGCTCCCACGGGCTCTCCGTCGAGGACGATCTCGGCCGACTTGCCGGGATGGAAGGCGGGGTGCGCCGCCGGGACGAAGCGCGGCGTCGGCAGGTGCAGCGCATCGAACAGCGCCTCGACGATGCCCTTCAGATCGAAGAAATCCATCGGCGACTCGTCGGCCGTCTGCCAGCCGCGAACGGCGCGCGGGCCGGTGACGGCTAGCGCCAGGCGCGGCCTCTCGCGCGGCAGCGCTTCGCCCGACACCGGTTCGAACACCGGCCCGATCTCGAACAGCGCCAGCCGCTCCCGCTGGCGGGCATTCCGCTCGATCACCTCCAGCACCGACGGCATCGCCCGCCGGCGCATCACCGTCCGATCGCTGGCGATGGGGTTGGCCAGCGCGACGTAGGCCTCGTCGCCCGGCGCCTCGAGCAGGTGGCGTCGGTCGGCTTCGGGCGTGGTCATGCGATAGGTGACGACCTCCTGGAGGCCCAGCCCGACGAGCGTCTGCCGCACCGCCTCTTCGACTTCGCCCTCCCGATACTCGCGCGGCGGCGGGAGCGAGTCGGCGATCAGCGTCTCGGGGATGCGGTCGTAGCCGTAGACCCGCGCCACCTCCTCGATCACGTCCGCCACACCGACCAGGTCGGTGCCGATGTCGAGGCGATGATCGGGCGCCGTCACGCGCAGCGCCTCGCCCTGCGGCTCGACGGCGAACTCGAGGCGGCGCAGGATGTCGGCGATCTCGCGCGTTTCGAGGTGGACCCCCAGCCATCGCTCGACGTCGTCCGGGGTGAGGGTCACGACCGACGGGGTCGGCGGGAGCGGGTACGAGTCGACCAGACCGGCGGCGATCGTCCCGCCGGTCAGTCGCGCCATCAGCGCCAGCCCGCGCCGCACCCCGCGCTCGGCCATCGCCGGGTGCACCCCGCGCGAGAAGCGGTAGGCGGCCTCGGACGACAGGCGCTGGGCGCCGAGCGTGCGACGGATGTTGATCAGATCCCAGGCCGCGCCTTCGAGCAGGACGTTGCGCGTCGCCGGCCCGACCTCCGTCTCGGCGCCGCCCATCACGCCGGCGATCGATAGCGCTCCGGCCGAGTCGCACACCAGCACGGTGAAGTCGTTCAGCACGCGCTCGACCCCGTCGAGCGTCGTCAGGCGCTCGCCGGGGCGCGCCCGCCGCGTCTCGATGTGCGGCGGTCGCCCGCCGGCGCGTCGAACCAGGGCATCGAAGTCGAAGGCGTGCAGCGGCTGCCCGATCTCGAGCATCACGTAGTTCGTGGCGTCGACGACGTTGTTGATCGGACGCATCCCTGCCAGTCGCAGGCGGCGCTGGACCCAGTACGGGCTGGGCCCAATCGTCACGCCTTCGATCAACCCGAGCACGAACCGGGGGTTGAGCTCCGGCTCGCCGATCGTCAGCTCGACCCGACCGGCGATCGCCGGACCGCGGTCATCGAGGTCGTACGACGGCGGTCGCAGAGCGGCGCCGGTGAGCGCCGCCACCTCGCGCGCCACGCCGAGGACGTTCGCGTCGCGCGCCAGATTCGGGGTCAGCGCGACGTCGAAGACGACGTCGCCCATGTACTCGGCCAGCGGCCGGCCGACCGGCGCGTCGTCGTCGAGCAGGATCACACCTTCGTGGTCGTCCGAGATCCCCAGCTCCTTCTCGGAGCAGGCCATCGAGTACGAGTCGAGGCCGCGGATCTTCGTTCGCGTGAGCGTCATCGGCTCCCAGCCGGGTCGGTGACCGTCGTACAGCCGGGCCCCCTCCCGCGCATAGGCCACCTTGAGCGGCTTCGCCAGCGGGCCCCGCCCCTTGTAGGGAAACAGGTTGGGCGCGCCGGTCAGCACGGTGTGCTCGCGATGCCCGTCGTCGAGCCGGCACAGGACGAGCCGGTCGGCGTTGGGATGCGGCAAGACCTCGAGCACCGCGCCGACGACGATCGCCTCGGGATCCCACGCCAGACCGGTGATGCGCGCGTGGGCCGCCTGGCCGGGTTCGCGCCTCTCGAGCGGAAGGCCGACGTATCGCACCTCCTCGACCTCCAGGCCGGCCAAGGTGAGACGGTGGGCCAGGTCGAGCGGCGGGAGCACGACCTCGACGAACTCCATCAACCAGGACAGCGGGACCTTCATGCGACGTCCTCCGGCGGCGCACCGCGCCCCGACCACTGCTGCGCCGCCTTCTCCAGCTCGGCGTTGAGGCGGCGCAACATCTCGGTCAGGTCCTGCCGAGCCTTGGCCTCGGCTTCGCCGGACTGCAACCGCCGCTCGAGGTCGCGCACGTCCTGCGCGAGCCGCCGCCCGGTCTCGCTTGCGGCGAAGTCCGTCGCCGCCGAGCGCAGCGAGCGGGTCAGGTCGGCCAGCCCGGTCTCGAGCTCCTGTTGCAGGCGCACCCGATCGTCGCTCTCCCAGACGGCGCGGAGGACGCGGTGCAGGTTCTCGCCCAGGGCGCGCAGCTCGTCTGCCAGGTTGCCGGTCGAGGGCACTTCTTGCGTCACGTCGACCTCCTTCAGAACTGCTCCAGGAACCGCATGTCGTTCGCCCAGAAGAGGCGAATGTCATCGATGCGGTGCTTGAGCATCGTCAGCCGTTCCGGCCCCATCCCGAAGGCGTACCCCGAAACGCGTCGCGGGTCGTAGCCGCCGTTCTGGAGCACCGTCGGATGGACCATGCCGCAGCCGAGCACCTCCAGCCAGCCGGTCTCCTTGCACACCGGGCAGCCGGCGCCGCCGCACACGAAGCATTCGATGTCCATCTCGGCCGAGGGTTCGGTGAAGGGGAAGTGCGCCGCGCGGAAGCGCGTCGCCACGTTCTGCCCGAACAGCCGGCGGGCGAAGGCCGTCAGCGTGCCTTTCAGGTCGGCGAAGGTGATGCGGGTTCCGACGGCCAGCCCCTCGACCTGATGGAACTGGACCTCCGCCCGCGCCGAAACCTGCTCGTAGCGGTAGCACATTCCCGGCAGGACGACGCGAATCGGCTCCGGGGCGCGCTCGCGCATGACGTGGATCTGCCCTGGCGAAGTGTGCGTCCGCAGCAGGACCTCCGGATCGGTCGTGTAGAAGGTATCCCACTGGTCGCGCGCCGGATGGTGCGGCGGGATGTTGAGCAGGCCGAAGTTGACCTCATCGGTCTCGACCTCGCGCGAGCGGTAGACCTGGAACCCCATCTCGGCCCAGATGTCGACGATACGGCGCAACATCTGGTTGGCGGGGTGCACCCGGCCGCGCGGCAGCGGCCGCCCGGGCAGCGTCACGTCGAGCGCCTCCTGGCGCAACTCCTGTTCGAGGCGGGCCGCCTCGAGCGCCTCCCGCCGGGCGGCGTAGGCCGCCTCGAGCGCCGCCTTGACCTCGTTCGCCCGGCGGCCGACGGCCGCGCGATCGGCCTTCGGCAGGTCGGTCAGCCGTTCCAGGGCGCGGTTGAGCTCCCCGCCGCGGCCGAGGTAAGTGGTCGTCTGCGTCGCGAGCGCGTGCGGATCGTCGACGCCGGCCAGGGCCGCCAGCGCCCGGCGCTCGATGTCGTCGATCCACCGGGTCAGGCTCGCCGCGTCGTGCCTCGCTCCGCCCGACTCCGATCCGGCTTTCGGCATGCGGTCCTCCCTCAACGAAAAGCTCCCGCCCTCTCAGGGACGGGAGCTTCGATCCCGCGGTACCACCCTTCTTGCCCTGCGCGCGCAGGGCCGCTTGGCGCCGGCCTCCGTCGGGAACCTTCGCTCCTCGGGAGAACGGCCCCTCGTGTAACGGTGAGGCCCCGGCCCGGACCAGTTCGTCGCTCGCTCGTCGCGCGGTTCGCCCGGGCGGCTCGGGAGGGAACTTCGAATCGGCTTCGCTCGAGCCGGAGTTCCAGTCTGGCTCCGGCCTCCCTGGCGAGGTCCCCCGACCTACTTTTCTCCGTCGACGCCTGTGATCGTCTCGATTGGCGCCATTATCCGCCGGCGGAGCGATTTGTCAACAGCCGTCCCGGCCTTCGGGCCAGGCAGCGGCCACGGTTGCCGCCGTTCACTTCCCGCCGACATCGGCCGCCCCGACCCAAACCGTCGGTGCCCGTCGCAGGGCGCGCAGCGTCGCCTCCCCGTTGACGACCAGGATGCCGGCCACGACCAGAGCCGCGCCCAGGAGCAGCCTCCCGTCGACCGGTTCGCGCAGGAAGACCACGCCCAGCACCAGGCCGACCACCGGGAAGACATACGTTACGACCGCGGTGCGCGTCGGGCCGACGCGATGGAGCAGGAAGAAACACAGAAGGTAGGCCGTGCACGACCCGAGCAGCCCGAGCCAGACCAGCGCCAGGCCGGTCGTCGGGATCAGGCGCTGCGGCTCGAGCGCCAGCCCGCCGGCCCAGATGAAGACGTCGGCCGCCACCAGCGGCAAGAACGCCTGCACGACGGGCTGGATGCCGTGCAGGTTGCGCCGCGCGAAGACAGCGCTCCACGCGTACAGGACCGCCGCCGCCAGGACCGCCGCCTGTCCCAGGACGCCCTGGCGGAACCCGCCGGGCCCGACCTCGCCGGCCATCAGGACGACGACGCCGAGAAACCCGGCAACGAGCCCGCCGACGCGCCAGGAGGTGATGCGCTCCTCGGCCATCACCCGATGGGCGAGGATCATGGCGAAGAGCGGCACGGTGCCGTTGAGGATCGAGGCCACCGCCGAGTCGATCGTCTGCTCGCCCCACGAGATGAGCACGAACGGCAGCGCCGTGTTCGTGATCCCGAGCAGCGCCAGCAGTCCGAGGGTGCGCCGGTCGCGCGGCAGCCTCGGTCGACGCACGAGCAGCACCACGCCCAGGCCGACCAGACCGATCAGCAGCCGCCAGCCGACGAGGGCGAACGGTCCGACATCCTGCACCGCCACCTTGATCCACAGGAACGACGAGCCCCAGATCAGTCCCAGTCCCCAGAACGCAGCCCAGTCTCTGCCTTTCATTCGTCCCTGACCCCTAGATGAACACCGACCCGAAACTCCAGAGGATACCGAACAGGCCCACGGTCCAACGCCCTCCGCTTCCGCCCATCGGGTCGCGCGCCCCCTGCCGGGGGACAGGAGGTCAGGCCCGTTGCCCTCGGCGCGGATTCGTCAAGGACTGGGGCCGACCCTGCCGGGAGTCGGCCCGGGAGCTATCCACGAGGAGCTCTGTCAGCTCCGCGCCACAGGTGCACCTTCGAGCTGGAGCAGCCGACGTTTGGTGCGGATTCCGCCCCGGCCGGAGTAGCCGCCCAGCGACCCGTCCGACGCCAACACGCGGTGACAGGGAATGACGATCGGGATCGGATTGCTGCCCAGCGCCTGGCCGACGGCCCGCGCCGAGCGCGGCCGCCCGATGCGCCGCGCCACTTCACCGTACGTCGCCACCGAGCCACGGCGGATGGCGCGGGCGGCGCTGAGCACCCTGCGCTGGAACGGAGTCAGATGGCGCAGGTCGACGGCCAGCGCGAACGCCGTTCGCTCGCCGCGCAGGTAGCTCGCCAGTTGGCGACACGCCTCGGCCGTGCGCTCCTTCGAGCGCTTCGGCTCCAGGCCGAGACGCCGCGCCAGCCGCCGGGCGAAGGCCGCCTCCGCCGCGTCGAACTCGACCGCCACGAGTCCCCGATCGGTCACCGCCACCCACAGCGGGCCGACCGGCGTCGGCGACAGGCGGTCATAGTACACCCGCTCGACGGCCTGTTCCAGGCGCGCCGCCAGCCGGAGGCGCGCCTGTCGCCAGAGCGCCTCGCCAGGCGCGGCGTAGATGGCGTCGAGAGACTGCGCTACCTTCTCCGGGAGCGATTCGCCCCGGCCGCGTCGCGGTCGATCGTATGGGTTCATCTCGCTTCCTCCGGAACCAGCGCCTTGAGCCGCTTCAAGGCCTGGTAGACATTCGCCCGTGCCGCCTCGGGCGACGACCCGATCGCCCGAGCGACTTCGTCGTAGGTCAGCTCCTGATACCGCCGCAGGATCAGCGCCGCCCGCTGCTTCAGCGGGAGCCCCTCGACGACGCGCCGCAGCGCGGCCACCCGCTCGGACGTTTCCCGGCTCGGGGCCTCGGACGCCAGGTGCTCGAAGTCGTCCAGCGGATCCTCCGGCCGGCGGCGCCGAAGGTGCGTGCGCGCCACGTTGGTGGCGATCGCGTACAGCCAGGCGCGCGGGGCGGCGATCGGGGCCGGGTTGCGGTGTCGCAGGGCGCGCAGGAATGTCTCCTGCAGACCGTCCTCCGCGTCCTGCCGGTCCCCGAGCATGCGCCACAGGTAGGCGTGAATCTCGCGTCCGTAGGTCTCCGCCCACGCTTCCACCAGATCCGGACTCATGCGTGCGATGCCTTTCGCAGGTTAAGACTCCGCCCGGAGCCGGGCGTGAAATCCGCGTCAGGCCGCGACCGGCGCGCGCGCAGGCGGCCATTGCGGCCGAGAGCCAGAAAGCCGGCGGCCGAGGCCAGAGCCAGGGCCGCCCCGCCGTACCACATGGCGACCGGGGCGATGCGGTCGCTGAGCAGCCCGCCGACGATCCGGTCCCACTCCCATCCCGATCGACCAGGTCAGCGTGTACAGGCCCATGTAGCGTCCCATCAGCTCCGGCGGCGCCAGGTTGGCCGTCAGGCTGGCGGAGGTCGGCATCATGATCAGTTCGCCGATCGTCAGGATGACCATGCTCAGCCAGAAACCGGGGAAGCCCCGCCCGAGCGCGACGCTTCCAACCCCGGCGGCGTAGAACAGGGCGCCCAGCGTCAGCATGGGAGGGGCCGGCCGACGCGAGGTCTGGCGCGTGACGGCGAACTGGAACAGCACGACCATGGCGGCGTTCGTCGCCATGATGAACCCGTACTGGCGTTCGATCACTCCGAAGTTCTCCTTGACGTAGACCGGCAGGAACGTCATCAGCGTGATGTACGCCATGCCGCTGAGGGCATAGGTTCCGACGAACAGCAGGAACGCGCCGTCGCGCAGGACGGGCGCGTAGCTGCCTGCGGCGCGAGGCCGACCGGCCTGCGGTGCCGGCATCGTCTCCCGCGCCCCGAACGCGATCAGCAGGCCAAAGGCCAGGCTGGCTCCGGCCGAGGCGTAGAAGGCGATGTCGTACGAAACGGACGTGACGAACCCTCCGATCGCCGGCCCGAAGGCGATCCCCAGATTGGAGATCATCCGCATCAAGGCGTAGCCGCCGGCCCGCTCGGCCGGCGGGAGCAGGTCGGCGATCATCGAGTCGGCGCCGACGCGGTAGAGCGGATTGAAGGCGCCGCAGAGCGCCATCGCCGCCAGCCAGGCCGGGAACGTCGCGGCAAAGCCCATGGCGACCATCGCCAAGGCGTGCGCCGCCAGGCTGACCAGCATGACGGGCTTGCGGCCGAGGCGGTCGGCGGCCGGACCGGCGACCGACAGCCCGACCATGCCACCGACGGCGAAAACGCTCAGCAGAACCGCCACCGTCGTCATCGGGACGTCGAGCTGCTGCCGCACGTAGATCGTCAGGAACGGTCAGACCATGCTGCCGGCGGTCGAGCTGAGCAGCATGCCCCAGAACAGCAACCAGAACTGCCGCGGGTAGCGGGCGCGCACTCGGGCCAGGCGCGTGAGCAGCCCGCGGCTCAACGGCACTTCGCCTGGACCCGGGCGTGACGGGTCACGCCGAGACGCCCATGTGTTCGACCAGCCGCGGGACGTCTTCGATCGTCTCGGCCGTCGCTTCGGGGACGACCGTGTCGACGAAGGCGGCGTTGAACGCCGGGTCGGCCTCGGCCCGCACCCAGATCTGGTGCAGGCCGGCGCGCTGCGCGCCGAGGATGTCCTCCCCCAGAAGATCGCCGACCATCACCGCCTCGCGAGGCGGCAGGTCCCACTCGCGCAGGATCTGCTCGAAGAGCGAGGGTGTCGGCTTGCGGACGCCGGCGGCGGCCGAGATCAGGACTGGATCGAACACGCCCGAGAGCCCGGCGCGAGCGATCAGGCGGAGGACGTTGCCGGTGTCGCTGGCGTTCGAGAGCAGCCCCAGGCGCAGGCCGCGCCCGTCGAGGTCGGCCAGGACGAGGTGCACGCCTGGCACCGGCGACCAGCATGCTTCGCTGGGCGCGTACAGCCGGCGCAAGGCTTCGTCGAGGTCCTCCGGGCGCACCTCGGTCACGCCGTGGCGCTCGAGCACCTCCCGCAGGATGGCGCGCGAGGCACGCTCGCGATGGTCGAGGTGACGCTCACGAAAGTTGGTCTCGAAGGCGTGGTGGACGGCGGCATCGAAGGCGTGCGCCTCGAGCGGGTAGCCGGCCTGCCGCAGGTAGGCGGTCATGGCGGCGCGCCCGCGGTCGAGGACGTCGCGCCACTCGCCGCGGAAGCGGATCAGCGTCGAGCCCAGATCGAAGATCACTCCCCGGATCGCGGTCATCGCCCGGTGCCCGGCCGGCAGTCCGGCGCGCACCGGCGGCGACGGGGAGCGAGCACGCCTGCGCAACGGCGGAGGTGGGCGTTCCGATGGAGCGGCGGATCTCCCGGCATGGATCAGTATCCGCGGCGTGGATCGAAGATGTTGAGCAGAGGCTGATCGGCCAGGTAGCGCTGGAGGTTGGCGACGAACAGGCTCGTCGCCTGTTCGAAGTAGCGGCCGGAGGCCCCGGCGATGTGCGGCGAGAGCAGGACGTTCGGCATGTCCCACAGCGGGCTGCTCGACGGCAGAGGCTCGACCGGGAAAACGTCGAGCGCCGCCCCTCCCAGCCGCTTCTCGGAGAGCGCCTCGATCAGGGCGCTGTGATCGACGACCCCGCCGCGCGAGACGTCGACCAGGCACGCCGTCGGCTTCATCTTCTGGAACACCGATCGACCGATCAGGCCGCGCGTCTCCGGCGTGAGCGGGACGGTCACCACCAGAAAATCGCACTCCGCCGCCATCGAGGCCGTCGCCTGGGGCGGGTAGAGGCGGGCCGGCACATCCGCCGCCGCATCGCCTCGGCCGTCGGGGCTGTAACCCTCGTCGGCGAGCTGTTTGAGATCGCGCTTGGTGGCCAGCACCGTCGCCCCGAAGGCGCGGCACAGCCGCCCCACCTCCCGGCCGACGCTGCCGTAGCCAACGATGCCGACCGTGCTGCCGTTCAGATCGAGGGGTCGGAAGCGCTCGAAGCGGTTCTCCGCCCAGCGCTTTTCGGCCCGGTCGCGTTCGAGCCGCGGCAGGCGCCGGCCCAGGCCGAGGATCGCCATCATCACGAACTCGGCCATCTGCGTCACCGCCGCCCCGCTCAGCGTCGTCACGCGGACGTCGGCACGCAGGAGCGGATGGTCGGCGACGTGGTCGACGCCGGCGTAGTGAAACTGGACCCAGCGCAGGCTGGGCGCCGCCTCCGGGTCCGGCAGGGCACGCACGGTGTACAGGACCTCGACGTCGGGCAGCAGCTGGGCGGGCAATTCGTCGCCGCCGGCCGCCGGATGGACCTCGACGCGCAGCCGGGGCGAGACGGCGCGCACCCGCTGCACGAGCGGCTCTGGAAAGCGGACGGTCATCAGCACCAGGATGTCGCCGTCGGCCATCGCGAGGATTGTACAATAGCGCCTTCGGAGAGATGTCGGCGAACGGGGGCCAGGTGGGGCGGGGATCAGCCGAGGGCGCGAGGCGCGAACGAAGCCCCCGTCATCCGCCGGCACCGATCCACGCCAGCAAACCCAGGCCGAGCAGCAGCGGCGCGGCGTAGCGCAGCACACCGCGGAGGATCCTGCCTTCCTGAGCACCAGCCGACGCGCTGGCCGCGCCGACCGAGACTTTCGTCGGCGACAACACCGAGCCGAGCGCGCCGCCGGCGGTCTGTGCCGCGAGGATCCACGCCAGGCTCAACCCCAGGACCTGCGCCGTGCGCGCCTGGAGCATGCCGAACAGCAGGTTCGAGCTCGTGTTCGAACCGCTGACGAACGCCCCCAGCGCGCCGATCCACGGAGCGATCAGCGGAAAGGCCCGGCCGGAGACCTGCGCCAGGCCGCGCGCCAACACGTCGGTCATGCCGGCGTGCGACATCGTCGAGACCATCGCCGTCATCGAAAGGATCGCCAGGCTCGAGCCGAGCACCCCACGAGCGGTGGCGGAGACGATGCGCGGCGCGGCGCCGGCCGGCAACGCTCTGAAGCGGCGCAGGATCAGTAAGGTCAGCAGCGACGTGTAGGCCAGGATGGCACCGGCGTGCCGCAGCAGGACCAGCTCCTTGCCGGCCCCGGCCGGCGTGGTGACGCCCAGACCGGTCGACACCTCGGGGAACGTCGCGCCGACCACGACGGCGCCGAGGGCATCACGCACCGGCTCGACGAACTGCACCGCCAGCGTCACGAGGACCAGGAGGGCGTACCCGGCCAGCGCCAGCGCGATATCCCGCAGGGGCACGGGCGAGGTCGGCGCGGCGGAGCGGGTCCGGGCGAGGCGCGCCGCGACGACGCCCGTGGCCAGACCGGCCAGCCCGCCGCCGAAACCGGCGATCTGCCACAGCCCGGCGGCGGCGAGGGCGAACTGCGCGGCAGCCATCACGACGCCCATGACCAGGGCGGGGGCGATCCAGCGTCGCCCGCCACGGACGAGGCGCAGCACGATCCAGCCCGTGACCACGCAGGCGGCGCCGAGCAGGGCGGCGCTCTGGCGCGCCATGGCCGGGCCGGGAAATCCGCTGGAGGCCATCAGCGCCTGGAACGACGAGCCGAGCGACCCGAAGGTCACCGACCACGCATGTCCGAGCGAGGGTGCGACGACGGCCGTCACTGGATCGAAACCGAGGCCGACCAGGATCGGCGCCGTCACGACGACCGGCACGCCGAACCCGCCCACTCCTTGCAGGAACGAGGCGAAAGACCAGGCGATGAGCAGCGCCTGCATCCCGCGCTCCGGTGCGAGGCGTGGCAGGGCAGCCGCAAGAGTCGCCACACCGCCCGCCGCGTCGACGACCCGGTACAGCAGGTACGCCGCCCAAACGATGAGCAGGACATCGAGCGCCAGGAAGAACGCTTTGCCCTGCGCCACCGCGAGTACGGCTGGCCCGGCCTCGAACCCCGCCACGGCGACGACGGCGGCCGCCAGCCAACCGGCCGGGCCGGCGCGCGACGCCGGCCAGCCAAGCCCGACGGTCAGAAGCACCAGCACGAGAACAGGGAATGCCGCGAGGAGCCAGGTGGCGAGCATCAGAGCCTCGGGCCGGGCCATTCTAGCATCGCGCACCCGGCCAGCGTGGCCGCGAGACCGAGGACCGGGGTACCAGAGGAAGGCCGCAGACGCGACCGGCGTAGGGACTCCGTAGGTTTTCCGTATGGCGCGCGACATGCACGACTCTTGCGGCAGGGCGTAATGTAGACGGCGGAAGGGCGGAATCTCTTCTTCTCCTCCTTAGCAGAGAGCCGGGGTCGGCGTCCCCGGCTCTCCCGATTCCTGGGGACGAGTCGCGGTCGAAGAATCACCGCCCGCCCTTGCCTCTCCCCTCCGGGAACAGAGACGCATCGCAGTGCTCCCTCGAAGCAAAGGCCGAAGCGGGAACTCCCCACGCCCTTCCGGCGTCTTATCACGGACGCCACAAGCCGGGCTCGGGCGGGCAAGGTATACTGCCACCGGCCGGGATACCCTGGCGATCAAGGAGGGAAGGTCTCGAATGTCGATCTATCGCTGGAGGGCACTGGCTCTCCTCCTGGCGGCGCTGGCGCTCGGCGGCTGCGCCGCTCTCGGCTCCGAGCCGCGGACGATCTCGGTCACCGGCGAAGGCTCGGTCGTCGTCCCGCCGGACACCGTCGTCGTCACCCTGGGCGTGCAGACCCAGGGCGGCGAGGTCGGGCCGGCGGTCGCCGAGAACAACGCCGCGGCGCAACGCCTCATCCAGGCCGTGACCGCCCTGGGAGTGGATCCGAACGACGTGCAGACGACCGGATTCAGCATCTGGACTCAGCCACGCTATGACGAGTTCGGCAACGTGACCGACGAGGTCATCTACACCGTCGACAACTCGGTCAACGTCACGTTGCGCGACGTGACCTTGCTGGGGCGCCTGCTGGGCGATGTCCTGGCCAGCGGAGCCAACTCGGTGCAGGGCCTGAACTACACGGTCGACGATCCGTCGCCGGCGCTCGAGACGGCGCGCCGCGATGCGCTGGCCGACGCGCAGCGGCAGGCCGAGCAGCTGGCGAGCGCCAGCGGCGTCACGCTCGGCTCGATCCTGACCGTCGCCGAGAACACCACCGGTTCGATGCCCGCCACGCGGCGCTTCGAGGGCGAAGCGCCGGCGGCGAGCGCCGACGTGCCGACCGCGCCGGGGACGCTGGAGTACACGCTTCAGCTCTCCGTGACCTACGAGATCCGGTAGGAGGAAGACATGCGCACCTGTACCCTGCCCGTTTTCCTCCTGGCGGCCGCCCTGCTGGCCGGTTGCGCCGCGGCGCCCGGCGCGGAGCGCTCGATCACCGTCCCCGGCGAGGGCCGCGTCCAGCTGGCCCCGGACCTGGTGACGGTCAACCTCGGCATCCAGACGCGCAACAGCAACGTTCAGGCGGCGGTCGGCGAGAACAACCGCGTGGCGGCGGCGATCGTGGAAGCCGCCCGTGCCGTCGGCGTCGCCGACGCCGACCTCCAGACGGCCTACTTCACCGTCTACCCGCAACACGAGTACGACCAGTTCGGTGTGATCACCGACCAGGTGACGTACCTCGTCGACAACAACCTGTCGGTGCGGCTGCGGGACGTCGGCCGACTGTCAGAGTTGCTCCAGCGCGCGGTCGACGCCGGGGCGACGAACATCTATGGCGTGACGTTCACCATCGCCGACACGTCGGCCGCCGAGGATCAGGCGCGCCAGAAAGCGATGGCCGACGCCGAGGCCCGCGCCGCTCAGATCGCGGCGGCCGCCGGAGTGACGCTGGGCGAACCGATCACGGTCTCGGCTGGCGTCGTCGTCCCGCCGCCGTTCTACTTCGGCGCGCCGGCCTACGGCATGGGCGGCGGGGGCGGCGAGGGAGTGGCCCCGCCGGTCTCGGTCGGCACGAACACGGTCACGGTCAACGTGACGGTCACCTACGCCATCCGCTGACGATCCCGCCGCGCGGCGGGTCGACACACCCGTCTTTGCTTCGCACAAACCCGTCTTGCCTCGCAAGACGGGTTTGTCCTTTCTCTACCGGGCGCGCCTCGCGGCCAGCAGCAGGTACCAGTGTTGGATGTGCCACTCCCCGTCGATGCGCCGGCGGCCGAAGACCTCCGCCGCGGCCGGCGTCAGGGTCTCCACGATGCGCCGGATCTCCTCCGCCTCCGGCGTCTCCACACCGGGCATCAGCTCGCGCAGCGGGCGCCATCGCTCGTAGGGCTCGACGATCTCGAGCGTGAACCCGGCGGCGCCCACCTGCTCGACCCACGCCGTCGGCGAGAGTTCGCGTACGTGCGACGGATCGTGGAGGACGTCGAGGCGGTTCATCAGGGCGTCGACCTCGGGATCGTCCGGCACGCTGCGGTCGTCGATCACGAGCCGGCAGCCAGGCCGCAGCACGCGCCGGGCCTCGGCCAGCGCGGTCGGCAGGTCGGCGAAATGGTGCGCGGCGCGGCGGCAGGTTACCAGGTCGAACGCGTCGGAGGCGAACGGCAGGCGGTGAACGTCGCCCTGCGCCAGACGGAGCCCGTCGGCGCCGCGTTCGCAACGCAGCGCGGCCGCCTGGGAAAGCATCGCCCGCGTCAGGTCATAGGCGACGACCCGACGGACGAGCGGCGCGAGCGCCAGCGCGGTGTGCCCGGCTCCGGTCGCCAGATCCAGCACCGACCAGCCGGCCTCCGGCAGTGCCAGCTCGACCAGCCGCTCGAGCACGGCCGGATCGGTGTGCGAAGCGCTGGAGCGATAGAAGGCGGCGCGCTCGCTGAAGACGCGGCGCGCCGCCTCGTTGGTCATCCGGATCGACTCGGATCCCATCCGCCGCTCACTCCGCCGGCTTGAGGCCGACGAACAGGCCTCGTCCCATCGGGCCTTGGGCGTCGAACTCGACGCGCAAACCCAGGGCGTCCATCGCCGAGCGGTAGACGTCGATCGGGAAGAGCGTCATGTCGAAGTGCTCTACGAAGTGCTCGACCCCGGCGGGCGTCGCGACCAGGTGGTGCAGATCGAGGAGGAACCGGTCGCCGCGCCGCACGCCGACGCTGAGTCGGGCGAGCTTGAAGTCGGGCTCGTCGACGAATCGCCCGCTGACGTGGCCGGGGACGACCGCCTCCGGCGCGAGCCATGGCTCGACGATCAGCACACCGCCGGGGACGAGGTGGGCCGCCATCCGTCCGAGCGACGCCGCTAACTCGGCGTTGCCGCGCAGGTGCCCCGTGGCACCGAACAGGCATATCACGACGTCGAACGTGCGTCCGAGGTCGAAGGTGCGCATGTCGCCGCGGTGGAAGCGCACGTCGGGGAGCTTGGCGCGGGCGATCTCGAGCATCTCCGGGCCGGCGTCGACGCCCTCGACCTCGAAGTGCGCCCTCAGATGGCGCAGGTGTTCGCCGGTGCCGCAGGCGACGTCGAGCAGGCGTCGCGCCCCGGGCCGATGGTGCAGAATCGTCGAGCGCAGCAGCTCGGCCTCGGCGGCGTAGTCCTTGAAGCTGTAGATCTTGTCGTAGAAGCGGGCCGAGAGGGCGTAGGTCGTGCTCGAGTCGTGCGAGCCCGGGGAGACGGCCATGCCGCGCTAGAGCCAGGCCCGCCGCCGATACCACACGTACAGGCCCAGCGGCGTGAGCACGAGCAGGATCAGCACCGCCGTCAGGGCCGCCGGCGACGTCCAGCGGCTCACGACCGGCGGTGAGGCGAAGAAGTTCATCCCGAAAAAGCCGACCAGGAAAGAGATCGGCATGAAGAGGGTCGTCACCAGGGTGAGCGTCTTCATGATCTCGTTCATGCGGTTGTTGACCACCCCCAGGTAGATTTCGAGCACGCCAGTGACCTGGTCGCGCAGGCTTTCGTTGATGTCGTGCAGGCGCACCAGGTGGTCGTAGACGTCGCGGAAGTAGACGCGGTCCTTCTTGTCGATGACGCGGAAATCGTCGCGCGCCAGCTTGTTGAAGACCTCGCGCTGCGGCCCGACGATGCGGCGCAGGTGCAACAGGCCGCGCTTCAGGGCGAAGATGCGCTCCAGAGTCTCGGTCGTCGGCCGGGCGAAGACGGCGTCTTCGAAGACTTCGACGTCCTCGTCGATCGCCTCGACGCTGCGCATGTAGCCCGAGATGATCTCATCGGCCAGGGCGTAGTACAGGTGGTCGGCGCCGGCCGCGATGTAGCGGTCGTCGCGGTCGCAGCGGTCCCACACCCGATCGACGTCCGGCAGCCGCTCGTCGTGGTGGGTCACCAGGTACGAGTCGCCGAGGAAGGCGTCGAACTCCTGCGTCGTCAGCGGCGGATCGCCCCGTGGGTCGTAGCGGATGGCGTGGATCGCCAGGTACAGGTAGTCGCCCCAGTCGTCGAGCTTGGGGACGTGGGTCTCGCGCAGGGCGTCGTCGATCGCCAGCGGGTGGAAGCCGAAGACCTGGCGCAGGATCGGCTCGCAGACCTCGGGCGGCTCGCCGCCCAAGTCGAGCCACGTCAGCCCGCCGCCGCGCCGCAGCAGGCGCGCCAGCCCGTCGGGCGGGACGTCCTTGCGCACCCGTCCGGCGCGGTCGCGGTGGACGATGCGGATCATCGGGTCAGGTGCGGATGACGAGGCCCAGGAAGACCAGGCTGGCGAGCAGCGTCCCGGCGAAAACGATCGCCGGCGCCGGATTGTTCTGCTCGACCGACTCCTGGCGGATCTCCGCCAGCGATTCGAATCCGAGCAGGCGCATCGTGACGACGACGAAGGCCGAGGCAACAACGGCCACGATCGGCCCCCAGAAGGCAATCATCGCCAGAATGACCGGCAGGCGGCCGACGAAGATCGACCACGACGCCGGCGCCAGCAGGTAGGCCACGATCTGTCCCAGCACGAGCGTCCCGGCCAGGGTCAGCAGCCCGATCCACCAGCCGCGCGGTTTCATCATCGCTTCTCCTCCTCGAGGTCAGCCGATCGATTGCAGGTCGTCCCAGGCGATGGCGTAGCCGCGCCAGACGGTGTCCTGGCCACCGCCTCCCTCCTGGTAGTCCTCCACGACGAGCGCCTGGCCCTCGTTGCCGCTGCCGCCGCGGGCGTGGAGGAAGCGGCCGACAGCGCCGGCCTGTAGCCGCAACCCCGTCCCCTCGGCGCTTTCGACCTGGAACTTCCCGATGTCGGTGATCGTCCACGACGCCGGCGGATAAGCAAAGGAGACTTCGGCCGTCTCGTCGCTCTGGCCGAAGGCCTTGGCGTGCGGCAGGATCTGCTGGGTGATCTCGGCGTCGGTGATCGAGTCATACGAGTCGAGCAGGTACAGGCGGTCCTTCCAGTGATAGAGCAGGGTGTCGCCCAGCCAGTGGGCGGTGAAGATGTTGCCGGTCGGCACCCAGGGTTCGTTGGGCGCTTTGCGGCGCTGCCACAACTCGGCGTAGTGGACCGTTCCCAGGATCTTTCCGACCAGTCCGCCGCGCTGAGGGTGGTTGTAGGTGATGCGCTGGCCGAGTCGGGCGGCGGCGAACTCGCCCGCCTTGCCCGAGAGGGGTCGCGCCATGGGTCTGCCTCCCGCGGGGGCGGCGGCCCGCGCCGGCACGGCGGGGCGCCGGAGGGGTGCGGCGGCGGCCGCCGGAAAGCGGCTGCCCTGCCGAATCAGGTTGATTCCGACGATCATCAGCACGACGCCGAGCACGATCAGGAACATCGATGCCTACCAGGAACCGCTGTCCGACCCGCCCGAGTCCCAACTGCCCGAATCCCAGCCGCCCGAGTCCCACGAGCCGGAGTCCGATCCGCCCCAGTCCCAACCGCCGTCGGAGCCGCCCGAATCCCACGAACCCGAGTCGCTGCCGCCCCATTCCCAGCCGGAGGAGCCGGAGTCCCAGCCTCCGCTGTCCCAGCCGCCGACCCCGGGGCCGAGCACGGCCGGCGTGCCGACCGAGCACAGCCCGCAGACGAAGACGAGCGCCCCGATGACGAGCAGGATCCAGCCAAGCGTGACGGAGGGCCGGCCCATGGCGCCGATTGTACAGTGGCCGGTGGCCGACGGCCAGATGCCGGGGATGACGATTCCCTGTCATCTCTCGGCGATCGGTTGTCAGCCATCGGCCGAAGGCCGTCGAGGGCGGTCTTGCCGGGGCGCCAGACCCGATAGCCCCGGTCACGGACCGCCGACCACTGCCCTATAATCCCTCGCCGTGGAAACCTCCATCGACACGCGTATCGCCCGCGCCGCCGGCGTGGTGATGATCGGATTCCTCATCGCCAACCTGACCGGGCTGACGCGGCAGATGCTGGTGCTGGCGGCGTTCGGCACGGGCACCGCCCTCGACGCCTACTTCGCCGCGGCGCGGCTGCCGACGCTGCTCTTCAGCCTGCTGGCCGGCGGGGCGCTGGCGTCGGCCTTTGTCCCGACCTTCACCGCGCTGCTGACCGCCGACGACCGGAGCGCGGCGTGGCGGCTGGCGTCGGCCGTCGGCAACCTGGTCGCGCTGGGGTTGACGACGCTGGCGGCGATCATCTACCTCGCGGCGCCGTGGCTGGTGCGCAACGTCGTCGCCCCGGGCTTCGACGACCCGGCGCAGGTGGCGCTGACGGTCGAACTGCTGCGCGTCCTGCTTCTGTCGTCGATCGTCTTCGGCGTCAGCGGGCTGCTGATGGGCATCCTCAACGCCCATCAGCACTTCGTCTTTCCGGCGCTGGCGCCGGCGATGCGCAACCTGGGCGAGATCGCTGGCGTGTTGTTCCTCGTCCCGGCCCTCGGCGTCCACGGCCTGGCGTGGGGCAGCGTCCTGGGCGCCGCGCTGCACCTCGGGATCCAGCTGCCGGGGTTGCGCGGGCGCCGCGCCGTCTATCATCCGGCGCTGGACCTCGGCAGCCGGCCGGTGCGGCAAGTCTTCCGCCTGATGGCGCCGCGCCTGCTCAGCGTCGGGATCGTCGAGATCAACTTCCTGGTCAACGCCATCATCGCCTCCGGCCTCCCGACGGGCAGCCTGACGGCGCTGACCAATGCCTTCACCGTCATGCTGATGCCGCAGGCCCTCATCGCCCAGTCGACGGCCATCGCCGCCCTGCCGACCTTTTCGGCGCAGGCCGCCCGCGGGGCGATGGACGAGCTGCGCCAAACATTGGCGCGGACGCTGCGTGGGGTCCTGTTCCTGGCGCTGCCGGCGACGCTCGGGTTGATGCTCCTGCGCACGCCGATCGTGGCGATGCTCTTCGAGCGCGGCGAGTTCACGCGCGAGTCGACGACGCTCGTCGCCTGGGCCTTGCTGTGGTACGCCGTCGGCCTTCCCGGCCACGCGCTGCTCGAAGTCGTCGTGCGCGCCTTCTTCGCCCTCAAGGACACGCTGCGCCCGGTGCTCGTCAGCCTCGGAGCGATGGGCCTCAATATCGTCCTCAGCCTGACCCTGACGTCGGCCTTCGCCCGATGGGGGTGGCAGCCGGTGGGCGGCCTGGCCCTGGCGAACAGCCTGGCGACAGCGCTCGAGGCGGCGGCGCTCGTCTTCCTGATTCGCCGTCGTCTCGGCGGTCTGGCGTGGTACTCCATCCAACGCGGGGCGTTCGCCGCACTGGGCGCGGCGTCCGTGCTCGGGCTGGCCCTCGTCGCCTGGTCGGCGTGGGGCGCGGGCCGCGGCGATTGGCTGGTCGGGCTGGGGGGCGTGCTGGTCGGCGGCGCGGCCTACTACCTCGCCGCGCGCCTCCTACGTGCTCCGGAGGCGGAGCAGCTTCCGCATCTCCTCCAACCGAGACCCCGCCCCCGCTAGCCGGCTGCTGAAAAACGCTGCGTCACCGTCCTCAGGGGATGGGTAACTCTGGGAGGTGGGAGAGCGAATCTCCCCCCACCCCCCCCAGATCCCGCCGAGAGGGGCAAGGGGGGTGAGATTGCATGCACGTCCTCCCGCAGCCCACGGCGGAGGCGCCCAGGCGCGAGTTCAGTCCGAGGCCGCCTCCGTGCCCATCTCCTCCGGCGGCCGAATCCGGCGGAAGGCGCGGAAGAGCAGCAAGTCGTAGACGACCTTCAAGCCGCCCGACAGGAAGAACGGCGCGCCGAGCAAGGCTGGCGCCGCCAGCAGTCGACCGCTCAGGCTCGGCGAAAGCAGCGCGCCAAGCGAACGCGCCGTGGTCGTGATGCCGGCTGCCGCCGAACGCTCGTCCTCGGCGACGACTGCCATCAGGTACGACTGGCGCGTCGGCACGTCCATCTGCGACAGCGCGAAGCGCAGCAGCAGCGCCGCCACGGCGGTCTCGAGCGTCGGCATCAGCGGCACGGTCATCAGCAGCACGTTCGACGGCAGATGCGTGAAGACCATGGTGTTGACCAGACCGAAGCGCGCCGCCAGCCGCGCCGCCACCAATCCCGAGAGCCCGGCCAGCACGTTCGAGGCGAAGAAGATCGACCCCAACACCCCAGGCGCGGCATCGAAGCGCAGGGTGAACCAGTAGGCGACCAGGCTCTGGAGGATCAGACCACCGGCGAAGGCGTCCAGGGCGAACAGCGCGCTCAGGCCAAGGACGATCGGCCGCGAGCGGTGGATGCCCATCCGTCGCGCGGCGGGCGGCGCGGCGGCCAGGGCCTCCACCGCCGGAGACAGCCGCAGAAAGACCGCCGCCAGCGCCGCGCCCGCCCCGGCATAGATCCCCATCGTGGCGCGGTAGGCGATCAGCGGCGCGACGCCCGCCTGACGCTGCCGGTCGAGGAACCAGCCCACGGCCAGCGCCCCGACGGCCGTGGCCAGCGACCCGGCCAGGTTGTACCAGGCGAAGGTGCGCGTCCGGCGCCGGTCGCCGACGACCTGGGACAGCGCGGCCTGCTCGATCGAAAGGAACGGGCCGACCTCGTTGCCGCTCGGGCTCAGGACGCCGACCAGCATGGCGGCCGCCACCAGCCACAACATCTCGCTACCGCCGAGGGCGACGCCCGCCAGGACGATGAGCGCCGCGCCGAGCACCAGCGTCCTCCGCCGGCCGAGCCGGTCGGCGGAGGTCGTCAGAAGCAGCGAGAGCAGGATGTCGCCCAGCAGCGTCAGGCTGAGCAGCAGACCGACGGCCGCTTCGTCCAGGCCGAGGGCCGTCAGATACAGGACGAGAGGGATCGAAACGAAGCCGTAGCCGAACAGCCGCAGCATCCGGCCGGCGAACAACAGGCCAAGGTCAGTTCCGCGCCGCATGTCGTAAGGGTCGCCCGGCAAGACGCTTGATTCTCCTGAGCGGTTCACGCGTTGCCCCTGGCGCGGCGGAGGACCACGCGCGTGTCTTGTCCCCTCGCCTCGCGGGGAGAGGCAGGAGGCGCGCCCGGACAAGAGAGGGCGCCCGCCTAGCCCTCGTCTTCGAGTTCGAGGTCTTCCTCGCGGAAGCCGCCGCCCTCGTCGGGAACGAGCTGGCGCAGGCGCAGCTCGGCCTGTTCGAGCAGCCCGCTGCAGCGATCGGCCAGCGCCTGGCCGCGCTCGAACAGTTGCAGCGACTCCTCGAGCGGCAGGTCGCCGCCCTCCAGGCGCGCCACGATGTCCTGCAGCTCGTCGAAGGCCTGCTCGTAGGTGAGTTCGTCCGGCGGCCCGGCCTTGGCTTTGGCCATCGTCACCTCACTCGGCGGCGCCTCCGGCGGTCGCCGGGAACTCGCCGTCCTGGACGCGGATCTCGAGCCGACTGCCGGCGCGCACCTGGCGCACGGAGCGCACGACGCTGCGCGACGCCGCCAGGCGCACCACGGCGTAGCCGCGCGCCAGGACGGCCGGCGGGCCGACGGCGCGCAGCGTCTGCGCCAACCCGCCGACCGACGCCGCGCGCAGGGCGAGCGCCGACCGCACGGCACGCACCGATCGCAGCGCCAGCTCGTCGAGCCGTTGGCGTGCATTGGCCAGCCTCGCCCGCGGCGACTGCGCCGACAGGCGGGCGTGCAGGCGTTCGGTCCGCATGCGATGATCCTGGAGCGTCTGGCGCACGGCGCGCCCGGCCGCGCGGCGCGCCGCCGCCAGGTCTTCGGCCAGGCTCAGCCGGTCGGGCACGGCCAGCTCGGCCGCCGCCGACGGCGTCGGCGCGCGCACGTCGGCGACGAAGTCGGCGATAGTGAAATCGGTCTCGTGACCGACGCCGGTGACGATCGGCGCCTCGGAGGCGGCGATGGCGCGCGCCAGCCCTTCGTCGTTGAACGCCGCCAGGTCCTGCGGCGATCCTCCGCCGCGCACGAGCAGGATCACGTCCGGCCGGGCGTGACGGTTGAGGGCCCGGATCGCGGCGACGAGTCCCGCCGGCGCCTCGACCCCCTGCACCGGCGTCGGCGCCAGAATGGCGATCGCCAGCGGGAATCGCCGCTGGAGCACGCGCACGACGTCGCGCAGCGCGGCGGCGGCCGTCGAGGTGACGATGCCGATGCGCGCCGGGAACTCCGGCTGCGGGCGCTTGCGCGCCGGATCGAAGAGCCCTTCCGCTTCGAGCCGGGCCTTGAGCTGAAGGAATGCCTGGTACAGCTCGCCTTCGCCCGAGAGACGCACGGCATCGGCGTAGAGCTGCATCTGGCCTGCCGACTCGTACACGCTCAGCCGGCCGTGGGCGTCGACCGTTTCGCCGTCGCGCGGCAGGTAGCGCTGGCGTTCGGCCTCGCTGCGCCACATCACGCAGCGCAACGAAGATTCGCTGTCCTTGAGGGTGAAGTACAGGTGACCCGAGGCGGGGCGAGAGACGTTCGAGACCTCGCCGCGCACCCACACGTCCTGCAGCCGGTAGTCCGCCTCGAGCGCCTGGCGCAGGTAGCGGACGAGCTCGGTCACCGACCACGTGCGGGGAGCGGGCCGAAAGAACGAGAGCTGGCTCACGCACGGAGCATAGCGGGGGAGCCGGGCGGTGTCAACGGAACCCGCACGCGAAAGAGAGATGCCTGCCCATCCTCCAGGGCCTCGCGCCAGGCATACAATTCAGCGTCGCCCGGCCCGGCGGACTGCTGTACCCGGGGGCCTACTTGGCGGTCGGGATCCCGGTCGGGATCGCGTTGCAGGTGTACGGGACGGGGAGATCCGCGGCGGGCTAGCCCGCCGGGCCAAGGAGATCGGCATGACGGAACCGCTCGAGGCGCTCGTCGGCCAGGCACTGCGCCAGCGGGGGTTGACGCTCGCCCTGGCCGAGTCGTGCACCGGCGGGTTGATCGGTCATCGGCTGACGAATGTCCCCGGCTCGTCGGACTACTTTCTGGGCGGCATCGTCGCCTACGCCTACGACGCCAAAGAGCGCCTGCTCGGCGTCCACCACCGGACGCTCTATGAGCATGGCGCCGTCAGCCGCGAGACGGCGCTCGAGATGGCACGCGGCGCGCGGCTGGCGCTCGGCGCCGACATCGGCCTGTCGGTGACCGGAATCGCCGGCCCGACGGGTGGTCTGCCGGGCAAGCCGGTCGGGCTGACGTGGATCGCCATCAGCACGCGCGACCACGAGCTGGCCCATCAGCACGTCTGGCCGGGCGATCGCGAAGAGAACAAACGCCTGTCGGCCGATGCGGCCCTCGAAATGCTGCTCGCCGCACTGCACGGGCCCCTGCGCCCCACCTGACCCCCCTTGCGCGTGCCGCACGGCTCCGCCCGCCTGCGCCACGTGCGCGTCGATCCGGCCGCCGGGGTGGACCTGGCGGAGCAGATCCGCCTCTCCGACGATGGGAGCATCGCCCTCGCCGAGGTGTTGCGCGGGACGGGCTACGACCTCGCGGAAGCTCATCGAGGGAATGGGTAGGGGCACGCCACCCAGCACCTGCGGTCTGGGCCGGTGTGGCGTGCCCCTACGGATCCTCTGAAGGCGGCGTCTCAGCTCAGATAATCGCGCAGCTGGCGCGCCCGGCGCGGGTGGCGCAGGCGCCGCAGGGCCTTGCCCTCGATCTGGCGGATGCGCTCGCGCGTCAACCCGAACTTCTGGCCGACCTCCTCGAGCGTGTAGGAGCGGCCGTTGTGCAGGCCGAAGCGCAGCCGCAGGATGCGCGCCTCGCGCGGGCTGAGCGTCGACAGGACGTCCTCGATCTTCTCGCGCAGCAGGTTCTGGTAGGCGGACTGGGTGGGGGTCGGGGTGGTCTCGTCCTCGACGAAGGCCCCCAGTTCCGAGTCCTCTTCCTCGCCGACCGGCGTCTCGAGCGACAGCGGGCGCCACGAGACGCGCATCATCCACTGCACCTTGCGGGCGTCGGTGTCCATCTCGTGGGCGATCTCTTCCGGCGAGGCCTTGCGCCCCATGTCCTGCTCGAGCTGGCGGGCGACCTTGTACAGGCGCCGGATGCGGTCCGACATGTGGACCGGGACGCGGATCGTGCGGCCCTGGTCGGCGATGGCGCGGGTGATCGTCTGACGGATCCACCATGTGGCGTAGGTCGAGAAGCGGAAGCCGCGCTTGTAGTCGAACTTCTCGACCGCCTTCATCAGACCGAGGTTCCCCTCCTGGATCAGGTCGAGGAACGGCACGCCCCGCCCCATGTAGCGCTTGGCGATCGAGACCACCAACCGGGTGTTGGCCTTGATCAGGTGCTCGCGCGCCAGGCGCATGTCCTGGATGTGGCCCTGGTACTCGGCCCGCTTCCTGGCGCTGGCGTTGCCGTTCAGGCGCGCCAGGCGCGCCTCGGCCAGACGGCCACGCTCGATGCGCTTGGCCAACGAGACTTCTTCGTCGACCGTCAGCAGCGGGACGCGCGACATCTCCTTGAGGTAGAGCCCGACCGTGTCGTCGGTCGAGATCGTGCTCAGGTCGAACGGCTCTTCGACCGGCGCTGGCGCGGCCTCCGGGCGCAACGCGTCCGGCACATCGCCGAGGTCCGGGTAGACCTCGATGCCCGCCCCGCGGAAGAAGGCCTGCAGCCGCTCCATCCGCTCGGCGGAATCCTCGAGCTCGGGGAAGACGGTCAGCACGTCCTGGTGAGTCAGGTAGCCCTGGTCGTCCCCCCTTTCCAGCAGGGTGGCCAGCGCCTCACGCCGCTGCCAGCGGTCCTTGGCGACGCTCATCCGGCGGTCCTCCTCCACGTACGGCGAACGAGACCGGCGGGCCTCGTCGCGGCATGCGACCGGCTATCGTCCATCGAGCAGGGCGCGCAGCCCGGCCAGGCGCGGGTCGGTTTCCTCTGCCCCGTGCCCGCAGTCGACCTCGTTGCGGTTCGCTCCGCACTCCGGACACAGGCCCCTGCAGTCGTCCCGACAGAGCGGTCGCAGGGGCACGTCGAGCAACAGGTACTCGCGCGTCAGCGGATTCAGGTCGAGCAGACCCGTCTCGGGGATCGACAGGAGCGCCTCGGGCGCCTTGGTCGGCGGGTAGACGAACAGGTCGTCGAAGGCGGCGGCCAGCGGCTGATCGAACGGCGTCAGGCAGCGGACGCACTCCAGGCGGGTCGTGGCATGCAGGCTTCCCGCGGCGTACAGGCCCTGCGCCGTCCGCGTCAGGCGCAGCGCACCCCGCAGATCCGAAACGTCCAGGTCGTCGCTGACCTGGACGCTGGGGTGGTCGAACTCGAAGGTGCGGTTGTACCCTACCGTCTGGTGGAGCATGAACCCGACGTTGAGGCACAACGGTCGACTGGTCAGACCCTTACCGTCCTGGAGGGGGTATCCAGACAAGCGTCGCAATTATAACATGCGAAGCGCCAAGCGTCAACAAGTGCAAATTAGTACGAGACATAAGGTGGTGCTTTGTGTCGCGCAAGGACGCCACATGCGGCGATCGCCTTCATCGTCTGCCTAGTCCTTCGCCTTTGGTACCATTCGAGTAGCCAAATGACATCAAAGCCCCGCCTCCTGGTTGCCTCGACCAATCCAGGGAAACTCCGGGAGCTCTCGTCCCTCCTCGCCGGCCTGGATCTTGAGATCGCCGACCTGAGGAGCTTGGGACTCGCCCTCGAGGTTCCCGAGGAGGGGCCGGACTACGCTTCGATCGCCCGTTTCAAAGCCGAGACCTACGCCAGGGCGTCCGGACTGTGGACGCTGGCCGACGACACCGGCCTCGAGGTCGACGCCCTGGGCGGAGCGCCCGGCCTGCGCTCCGCCCGCCTGTCGGGCGACGATGTCTCGCGGCGCGCCCGGCTGCTCGACCTGCTCGCGGCGCACCCGCGGCCGTGGTCGGCGCGCTTCCGCTGCGCCGCAGCCCTGGCCGGCCCCCAGGGGGAGGTCGCCGTCGGCCAAGGGACCTGCGAAGGTGAGATCATCGCCGAGGAGCGCGGCCAACACGGTTTCGGCTACGATCCGCTGTTTCTCGTGGCCGGGACGGGGATGACGATGGCCGAGCTTCCTCTGCCCCAGAAGAACCTCCTCAGCCACCGCGCCCGCGCCGTCCACGACCTGATGGCTCGCCTGGCGGAACGGCCCTTGCCGGGCGCGCCTCCGCTTCTGCTTCGATAGCATCTCCGCAAGGTAGGGCTCCGAGGCCGCCGGGGTAAAATGGACCGGACGAGTCCACATGGGCATCCCCCTCGACGCCGATCTGATGAACCTCGAGTCCCTCGGCCTGATCCGTCGCTCCCCGCCGAGTCCCGACCCCGCCTATCACTTCCGCCACGCCCTCATCCAGCAGGCGGTCTACGGCTCCGTCACGCGGCGGGAGCGACAGGTGCTCCACCTCGCGGTCGGACAGATCCTCGAGAGCCTCTATCGCGATCGCCACGAGGAGGTCGTTCACTTGCTCGCTTACCACTTCGCCGTCGCCGGCGATGGCGATCGAGCCGTGGCCTATGCCCTCCGGGCCTCCGACCGGGCCGTGGCGACGTACGCCTACGGAGAGGCGATCCTGCACCTGCAGCGCGCCCTGCGCCTGGTCGACGAGGGCGCGCCAACCGAGGCGCGCTGGCGATTGCGCGAAGCCCTGGGCAACGTGCACGCCCTGCGACATGAGGGGATTCACGCCATCGACTGCTACCAGCGGGCCCTGACCATCCTGGAAGACATGCCCGGCGCCGATCGGGCGGACACGATCCGGCTGCACCGGAAGGTGGTGCAGGTGGGGGCGGAGATCAAGTGGACCGTGGATCGGGATGCGTTTCAAGACGTCAGCCGCGCCGCCGGCGCGTCCGGCGACAGCCTGGATCGGTCACTCGAGCTGATCCGGGACGCTCCCCCGCACCCGGAAACGGTGCGACTGTTGGCGGTGCTCTCCTTCGCCGCGTGGCGCATGCGCCAACCGCCCGACTGGAAGATGGCGGCAGGCCACGCCCGCGCCGCGGTGCGCATGGCTTCCGAATTGGGGAGCGCCGTCGAGCACTCCGTGGCGCTGGAGGCTCTGGGAAATGCCCTCTTCGGCCTCGGCCAGCTCCGGGAGAGTCTCGAGGCAGCCGAACAACGACTCGCCATCACGAGCGATCCCCGCTTCCCGGACGAACGGGAGCATCTCGACGCCCTGCGCGGGGTCGGCGTCGCCCGCGCCTACCTGGGCGAGTATGAACTGGCGATCCCGCCCCTGCTGCAGGCCGAACAACTCGCGCACCGGGTCCAGGCCGCCGACCAGCTGCTCAACACCCTTTCCATCCTGACCTTGTGCTGGCTTCGCCTTGACCGCTGGGACGAGATTCGATCACGGCGCGACGCCTGGGAGGCCCTCGAGCAACAGTATTCTCAAGAGCGGACGGGGCCGCTGTGCTGGCCGATGGGCCTGCGGGCGGTCGTCGAGCTCCTGTGCGGCGAGACGGCCGCCGGTGCGGCGCTGCGCGACCGGTCAGTGGAAATCATGACCACGACGTTCGGCCCGTCGAGCGGATGGCTTCGCAACGCCCACTACTGAGCGGCGCTACCACGCTTGGCGGAGGGCGAGTTCGCCCTCGTCCGGGATCACCTCGATCACGCCGACCGTGCCACCAGCGATCCGGTGCGCTGGGGTTCGGCCGTGACGGACCTAGACTATCTTGTCTTGCGCGCCGACGCCGCCGCCGGCGCTCGGGACGCCGAACTCCTTCGGGCCTCCGCCCTCCGGGCCGAACAGGCGGCCGCCCAGGCCGGACACCGCCTCTACCGGGCGGTTGCCCTCCGCTCGCGCGCGGTCCTGGCGCTCCTCGACGGTCAGCCCCGCCAGGCCATCGACCTGGCCAGCCAGGCGCTGCACCTCTTCGAAGACCTGGGAGCCCGCTACCAGATGGGACGGACGCTTGGGGAGCGTGCCCGGGCGCATCATGCTTGTGGCGATACGGCTTCCGCGCGCGACGACTGGAGTCGGGCCCTGGAGCTCTTCCAGGCGCAGGGCGCCTCGCCCGCAGCCCAGGAGGCCCAGCACTCGCTCGCCGGCCTCCAGACACAGGGCTAGCCCGCCACCTTCGGCGGCGGGGCCCCGTCGGCCGTAGCCGGAGCCATCCGAGCGCCGCACGTGGCGCTCAACGCCGGGCGCCCATCTCGTCCTCGTCGCGAGCCTCGGCGGCCGCTCCGTTCACCATGGCCACCTCGTAGCGCACGTGCGGAAAGGGAATCCCGGCCTGGCGGAGCCGCCGGTAGGCCTCGCGCCGCAGCTGGCCCTCGACGCGCGACTGGCGTTCGAAGTGCTCCAGCTCGATGTTGTCGACGTAGAACACCATCCGAAACAGGTACAACCCGTCCTGGACCCCGCCGAAGCTCGCCGTCGGATACTTCCACGGCGAGGCCGGCTGTTTGTATTCGCTCGTCATCCACGAGGCGACGCGCAGCACGGCCTCGTCCAGACGACGCTCGATCGCCGAGCGGTCGGCGAGCATCCGTCCCAGGCCATCGACGCGGCGCATCAGCCCGACGACGCGCGCCGCCCAGAACGCACGCAACTTGCGGTCGTCCTCGCCGCGCAGGACGTCCGGATCGTTCGCCCACAGGTTGATCCAGATCCACGTCCGGCGTGCCGTCGATGCCTCGGGCAGTCGGCCGGCGATCGAGTCGAGCGTCGAGTCCAGGTCGAGGTCGATGCCTTCCAGCTCCTCTTCCAGCCCCGGCAGGTGGCCGGCGCGTTCGGCGAGGTCCTCCCAGCGGCGGCGCAGCTCGAGGCGTTCGGCGTCGCTCAACCCGCGGCTCTCGGCCTGGCGCAGCCCCGCGCTCAGGTCGTACAGGTCGGTCAACGTGCGGCGCACCGCCTCATCGACCTCGGCCTCGGCCCGGAGACGCTCGGCGCCGTGCCGCCGTTTCTCGGGCGACAGCGTCTCGAAAGCCTCGATGTGACGGAGCTTGCCCTCGACCTCGCCCACCACGTCCGGGTGACCCTGGAGCACATCGCCCAGCGTCGCCCGCAGCCGCTCGACGTCGGCACCCGGTCCGACGAGCACCGGCACGACCGAGACCAGCTCGGGGGTCGGCTGCATCAGATTGACCAGCCGCTCGTTGGCCAGCTTGCTGTTCGGCATGTAGAGCACGGCATGCTGCCCGATGTCGTACAGGTGGGTCACGCGCAGCCCAATCTTCATCACCTGGCAGACGGTGCCGTCCTCCAGCCGGATCAGGTCGCCGTAGCGGAAGGGCGTGTCGACCAGCAGGGCGATTCCGCTGAAGACGTTCGACAGGATGTCCTGCAGCGCGAAGGCCATGATGAAGGCCGCTCCGCCGATGGCCACCAACACCGCCGACAGATCGACGCCCAGGTTCTGGACGATGATCGCCCCGGCGATGATGAAGATCGCCAGCGGCACGAACTGGTTGATGATCGGCACGAGCACGTCGTCGATGCGCGAGTCGCTGCGCCGGGCGAAGGCGGCGGCGTAGTGCATGACGACTTCCTTGAACAGCCGCCAGATCCAGTACGCGCCGACCCCGACGGCCGCCGCCGTCAGCCAGCGGCGGACGTCGGCGAGGCTGGCATCGTCCACCCCCAGCACGTCGAGGGAGGCGATCGATCCCAGGACCACGACCAGCACCACCAGCGGACGGCGGCTGACGTCGACGACGACGTCCTCGATCTCGGACTCGGTGCGGCGGGCAAGCGCCTTGACCAGGCGCCACACGATGAACTGGAGAACGAACGCCACCAGCAGCCAGAAGACGAGCGTCGCCGCCGCCGAGCCGATCGGGGTGGCCAGGAACTGCAGTTCCGGAGGGAGCGGCAACAGCCACAACCAGATTCGGATCATCGCCTACCTCCACGGGATGTCGCGACCGACACGAGCAGGAAGTCGAGCAGCAGCCGGGCGACGGCCTCCGGCCGTTCGAGCATGACCATATGGCCGGCCCCCTCGATCGTCTCCCGGCGGGCGGCGCGCAGGCGGCAAGCCAGTTCCTCGCCCAGGGCCGGCGGGGTCATACGATCCTCGGCGCCGTGCACGATCAGCGTCGGCACGTCGATCTCGCCCAGCCGCGCCGAGGCATCGAACGCGTCGCAGGCGAGCAGGTCCCGGTGCAGCACGGCCGGGGCGACCTCGAGCATGCGGCGCTGCGCCGTCTCGACCAGACGCCGCGGCGCGGCGCGAGCGAACGACCAGCGCACGATCCGCCCGACGGCCTCGGCGAACGACTCGCGGCGCGCCGTGCCTTCGAGCAGCGCCGGGTTGACCCGCAGGCGCGGCCCGGCTCCCACCAGGACCAGCGCCGCCGCGCCGCCCTCGAGGGCCAGGGTCAGCGCGATGGCCGACCCCATCGAATGACCGACGAGCACCGCCGGGCGCGCGCCCACGATTCGCTGCCAGGCCCCGAGGCGCGCGGCGTAGCCCTCGATGCTGCTTTCCTCACCCGGCGGCGACGCGCCGTGTCCGGGGAGGTCGACGGCCAGCGCGCGCACGCCCGGCAGCCGACGGAGCGCCGGCGGCCAGTGCAGCCGGCTCCCGCCCGCGCCGTGGATAAAGACGAGCGGCGGACCCTGGGTCACGCCGCCGTGTTCCTCGTAGTGCAGCCCTTCGACGCGCGGCAATTCAGCCCCGGCTCGACAGCCAGCGCTCCGCCATCATCCCCGCCGCCGCGCCCTGCCCGACGGAGGTCGCCACCTGCCGATAGACCGGGTCCATCACCTCGCCGGCGGCGAACACGCCCTCAACGCTGGTCATCATCCGGGCGTCGGTCTTCAGGTACCCGTGGTCGTCCATCGCCAGCTGGCCACGGAACAGGTCGGTGTTGGGGAAGTGGCCGATATAGATGAAGACGCCGTCGGTCGGCAGGCGTTCGGTCGCGCCCGTCTTCAGGTTGCGCAGCTGCACCGCCTCGACCCGGCCGTTGCCGACGATCTCGTCGACGACCGTATCCCAGACGAACGTCATCTTCTCGTTGGCCATCGCCCGGCGCTTGAGGACTTCGCCGGCCCGCAGCGTGTCCCGCCGGTGAACGACCCGCACCCGGCTGGCGAAACGGGTCAGGAACAGGCCTTCCTCGAGGGCGCTGTCGCCGCCGCCGACGACGACGACTTCCTTGTCGCGGAAGAAGAACCCGTCGCACGTGGCACAGAACGAGACGCCCTTGCCGATCATCTGGTCCTCGCCCGGCACGCCCAGCCGCCGCGGCGAGGCGCCGGTGGCGATGATCACCGACTCGGCCTGGTACGACTCGGAGTACGTCTTGAGCCCGAAGGGCGAGCCGCGACGGAGGTCGACTTCGACGACCTCGTCGACTACGACACGCGCGCCGAAGCGTTCGGCCTGCTTCTGCATGCGCTCGACGAGCTCGGGCCCGGTCATGCCGTCGGGGAAGCCGGGATAGTTCTCGACCTCGTAGGTGATCGAGACCTGGCCGCCGAGCTGGCTTCCGGAGATCAGCAGCGGCTCGAGGTTGGCGCGCGCCGTATACAGCGCCGCCGTCAGCCCCGCCGGACCCGATCCCAGGATGATCACTCGCTCGGTCGCCATCATCACCAGCCGTGAACGTCAGGTCGCGTCTTCCCGAGCCGGCGGGTCACATCCGACGCGCCGACAGGGCCTCCGCCAGCGGCCCGACCGTATGCCGCAGCCACCACAGCGGGGCCCGCGTGCGCACCCGACCCTGGGCGTCGATCCACGGACGCCGACAAGGGTCGTCGGGGTCACCCGGGCGACACGTCAGGCGTTCCTGACCGCAACGCGGGCATCGCCCCGGGCCCTCCCCGGGAAGCATGCAGCGACCACACAGATAGACCTGCTCGACAGTCGTCTTCACCTCGGCCACCAGGTCATTGTACCTCGCCCGATTCGGGGCGCATCTGCACGTCGCCCGGGTTTCCGCCCGGGGCGGACCTGTCTCAGCGAGACCCGGACCGCGATCGCTCCAACAGCGCGCTGCCCGCCCCCAGGGAAGCGCCGGCGATCCCCCACAACGGCGCCCGTCCAAGGACGCTCCGTACGTCGGAGGCGGTAAAGTCCGGGATCGGATGCGCGTGAAGCCCCAGCTTTACCAGAATCAGAAGCACGGCCAGCGCCGACACCGCCGCCCCCAAAGCAGCGCCGGCCGGGATCCACCAGCGGAGGTCGCCCCCGCCGGGGCCGCGGCGGGCGCGCCACGTCGCCAGGGCCGCCATCCCGAGCAGCCAGGCCAGGATCGAAACCGCCCACAGCCCGCGGTCCTCGTAGCCGAGCCACAGGAAGCCGAACAAGCCGGCGACGGACCACAACCCGCGGCTCAATCGGCGGTAGCCGTTTCGGTCCACGACCGGAGCACGAGCGCCTGCGCCGCAGCCTGCGTCAGGGCGACCAGCCACAGGTTCCGAGTGACGGCGAACAGTACGGCCGAGACCCCCAGCCGGACCAGGCCCGACCACACCGCAGGGGACGTGGCGCGCGTCGGTCGGCCTCGCCGGACGAGCCATTCGCCGGCACCCAGAAGCAGCCCGCCGACCTGGGCGACCGCCGACGATCCGACGAACGCAGCCGCCGCCCCCCGGTAGAAGGCCCAGCGCGGTTCGTCGAGAACGAACAACCAGTTCGGCGCGGGGATGAACCAGGTCTGAAGGACGCAGCGGGCGCTTCGAACCCGCACGACGATCGCCAGCGCGGCTATGGCCGCGCCGCTGACCGCGGCGCCCGTCAGCCATCGTCCGGCCGAGATCCCCGCCAGGCCGCTGTCGATTCCCAGGACCGAGCCCGTGACCCAGGGGAGGTAGAGAGGAAGCACGCCGTAGCCGACGTCAGCCCAGAAGGCCAGCTCCGCGCGCCACGCCATGAGACGCGACGGCAGCCGGCGATCGAGGGCGCGGCCGACGGCCGGCGCGGCGAGCGACGCCACCAGCCAGATGGCCGCCTCCATCACCCACTCGCCTGCCCGGGGAAGCCGCCGGCCGCGGTCGGACCGTCCGGCATCATTCCTCCGCCGCCGCGGCCGGCGCGCCCCCGTCCGTTCCCGGCCGACCCCGCAGCGGCGCGACCAGACGGACGAGCGTGCCCCGGCCTTCGGCCGAGTCGACCGTCAGCGTCCCGCCCAACAACTCGGTACGCTCGCGCATGCTGACCATCCCCAGGCTGCCGCGCTGCGCGTACGAAGCGTCGACCGCCCCGACGTTGAACCCGACGCCGTCGTCCTCGACGTCCATCACCAGGTCGTCGCCCGCGCGCCGCAGGCGCAGCCAGATGTGTTCGGCCTCGGCGTGCTTGCGGGCGTTGTTGACCGCTTCCTCGGCGATGAAAAAGAGCAGCCCCTGGCGGCCGGGTTCGAGCGCCTCCACGACGCCGTCCTCGATCTCGAGCAGCGCCTCGTGCCCGGTCAGGTCGCCGGTCTTGGTGGCGAGTTGTTGCAGGGCGCTGGCCAGCCCCTGCGACTCGAGCACCAGCGGCCGCAGGGTGAACAGCATGTGGCGCACTTCGCGCGTCGTCCGGCGCGCCAGGTCTTCGGCGCGGCCCATCTCCTCCTCGGCCGCCCGCAGATCGCGCCCCATGAGCCGCCGGGCGAAGCTGGCGCGCATGGCGATCGTCGCCAGCGATTGAGTCGGGCCGTCGTGCAGGTCGCGCGCCAGACGACGGCGGGCTTCCTCCTGCAGCTCCTGGATTCGTTTGCGCTCCTCGGCCAGGTCCTGGAAGCGGCGGGCGTTGTGCAGGGCGATCATCGTTTGTTCCGCCATCGCGCCCAGCGCCGCCGCCTGCGTTTCGCCAAACACGCCCGGCATCGGATGGCCGAAGAGCATAACGCCGACCGTCTCGCCGCCGTGCGCCAGGGGCGCGGCCAGGATCGAGCGGCACGGGCGAAGGGCGGTGACGCGCTCGAGCTCCGCGTCTCCCTTTACGCTCCGCCGGCGCAGGGGACGGCCGGCGGCGATCGTCTCGCCGATCAGACCGGAGCCGGTGCGGAAATCGAGGCGCCAGTCGGCCGCTGGCAGGCCGCGGCCCGAGACGATGCGCGCCCGCTCGCCGGCGAGCAGGAGCAGCATGCCGACCAGCAGCTCCGGGCGGTCGTCGCGGTCGACGATGGCCTCGGAGGTCAACTCGAGCGCCGTGTCCAGGACCCGCTCGTGGTCGAGCGAGATGTTCAGCTGGCCGGCCAGACGAAAGATGCGCGACAACTGCTCCAGGTCCCGCTGGCGTCCGACGCGCAGTTCGACCCCTTGCGCCTCGCCGGCTTCGATTGCCCGATGCCGAACGCGCGCCACCGGCCACAGGAGCGCCACGCCCGAACCGAGCACAAGGGCGGCGATCCCCAGCGGCGCTGCGGCGGACGACTCGAGGACGCCGATCGCGGCGACGGAGGCCGCCAGGGCGGCGCCGAGCGCCGCCAGCGCCGCGCGCCGCCCGTCGAGCAGCGCCACGCCCACCGGCCCGACGAGGACCGTCCACCACAGCGGGCTTCCGGAGCCGCCGGAGAGCGCCAGCGCTCCGACGGCCAGCGCGGCATCCACCCCGGCGCCGGCGTAGAGGACGCGCCGCGAGCTGGCACCGGCGATGCGCGCCAGGCTCATCGCCAGGGCGAACCCCGACCACCCCAGACTGAGCGCGATCAGCGGTTGCGACAGGCGGTCGGCGAGTCCGGCGACGATCGGCAGCGCCCCCAGCCACAGCCAGCGTTGGCCGACGGCGACCCACTCCAGCGGAGTCAGCGGCGGCCAGGAGCGCGGCGATTCGGAGCGGACGTCCATCGGCGCGCGCCCGTCGATCAGTTGAATCCCGGGAACCGGGACAGCATCGACTCGACGAGGGCGGAGTCGGGGGCGAGCAGCCACAGCGTCTCGCGCCCGGCGCGGTACAGGCACGAGCGTTGGGCGTTGGCCTCCCAGCAGCGGCCGCGCGAGACGTCGGCCCGGTTCCCGGCGTAGCGCTCGTGCAGCGAATCGGAGAGGGCGTCGTAGAAGGTCGTGGCGTCGCCCATCGTGTCCCACGACCAGCGCGCCGCCATCACCGTGCGGTCGGTGTCGTCGTGATGGTAGACGACGTAGCGATCGCCGCCCCAGCCGGCAGCGGCGCGCGCCGCGACGTCGTCGGGCAGTTGCGCATCGACGTCGGCGCCGTAGCCCAGCACCAGATACGTCATCCACTCCCCGAGCGAGTTGTCCTGGAGCAGACGCCATCCGGCGCCGAGCGCCTCCCCGAGCGTCGTTTCCGGCATCTCCTCCGGCTCTTCGTTGGCGAAGTACTTCGACGGGTGCAGGATCTGCTCGGTGCTGTCGGGCAGGTTAGCATAGGCGGCGTCGACCTGCGCCCAGCGGCCACGGGCGTAGAGCGCTTCGACGAACTCACGGCCCTCGACGTACGGGAAGTCCGAGTCGCGCAGGACGTACGGCGGAGGGAACTGCTCGGGCAGCGTCTGCGCCGGCGGCCGGTAGTTGAGGATGTCGGTGTAGTCCTGCGGGCTGGCGTACTGCTGCCACCACTGGTTCATGACCAGCGTGGCGTCGCCTTCGACCAGGGCCCGGATCGCCTGGCAGCGCTGGGCGTCGCCGAGGCAGGTCGGGTAGACCTGGAGAGCGTCGATGTGGAAGTGCTGGTCGACCAGGGCGTGACCGTACTCATGGGCGAAGATGAAGCGCTCGATGCCCGAGAAACGCGTCCCGATGACATACAACTCGTCGTTCCACGGAAAATAGAAGCCGCCGATGTTGTCGGCCAGGCTGTTGAGGGCGTTGTTGTACAGGTTGTAGGTCGGCTTGATCAGGCCGAGGGCGCTCAGCACGCGGGCCTCGTCGTCCAGCTCGGCCTGGGTGCCGCCGTTGGCGGTGAAGACCGCCGCCAGCACCGGCCGCACGCCGGCCTTCGACAACAGATAGCGGGGGACCTCCGTGATCAGCGGCTCGAGGCCGCGGATGTCGGCGACCTCGACCTGGACGATGTCCATTTCGGCCAGGATCGTCGGGTTGGGCCGCGGCGGAGTCGGGGTTGGGGTGACCGACGGGGTGAGGGTCGGGGTGCGCGTGGGCGTGATCGTCGGCGTGGTGGTCGGCGTCCATGTCGGCGGGAGGGTGAAGGCGGCGATCGTCGCCGCCCGGGCGAACTGGGTCGCCTGCTGCGATCGCTGGCCGGCAGTGAACAGGTAGGCGACGATGCCCCCCGCCGCGCACAACAGGGCGACGAGCAGGAGAACGAAGACGATCGGCGTCAACCCTCCGCCGCCTGATGCCGGCGGAGGCGCGGCGGGCGGCGGAGACGCCGCTGACGGGACCGGGCGGTCGAACGGCCGCAGCGGCGGCGCGTCGGGCCGGGGCAGCTCGGTGAAGGGGGGCGTGCCGGATGGAGGAGCCGACGGCGGCTCGGCGCGCGGCGGGAGCGTACTCCAGGTGCTGACCGGGTCGGTGCCGCTCGTCAGCTTGAGCAGCCGCGACGACGCCAGCGAGTGATCGGGTTGAATGCGCAGCACCTGGCGCAGACAGTCGATCTGGCGCTGGCGGTCGCTGATGCACATGCTCATCAGCATCCAACCGTCGACCGAGTCCGGATGGGCCTGGAGATAGCCTGCCAGGATCGGCCGGGCGTCCTCCCGGCGTCCGACGCGAATCAGGTCGGCGGCGCTCCGGATGGGGTCGTTCGGTGTTTCCATGCGTCCCGCGAGGAAGTCTAGCACCCCGGACGGCGTGCGACCAGCGACAGGCTACCGGGCCGCGCGGCGGCGTGTGCAGGCCAGGATGACGAAGAAGAACGCCGTGGCGGTGAGCACGATTGTCGGCCCGGAGGGGGCATTGGTGTAGTACGAGAGGTACAGGCCGACGACGGCGGACACGGCGCCGAACGCGGCGCCGGCGAGCATCATGCGCGGCAGGCGGCGGGTGACGAGCGAGGCGGTGGCCGCCGGGGTGACGAGCATCGCCAGCACCAGCGCCACGCCTACCGCCTGGATCGAACCGACGATGACCACCGCCAGGAGCACCAGCATCAGGTTCTGCAGCCGTTCGACCGGCAGGCGCAGCGTCCGCGCCAGCAACGGGTCGAACGAAAGAACGAGGAACTCCTTGTAGAACCCGAACACCGCCGCCAGCGCCAGGCCGCCGAGGCCGGCGATCCATGCCACATCGGAAAGCGACACGCCCAGCAGGTTGCCGAACAGGATGTGCGTCAGGTCGACGGCGTAGCCGCGGCGCAGCGAGAGCAGGGCGATCCCCAGCGCGAAGCAGCCGGCGAAGACGACGCCGATGGCGGCGTCTTCCTTGACCGGGGCGCGCCGGCTGATGGCGCCGATCGCCAGGGCGGCCACCACGCCGACGACGAGCGCGCCGCTGACCAGCGGCCAGCCGAGCAGGAACGCCGCCACCACGCCCGGCAGAATGATGTGTGCCAGCGCGTCGCCGAAGAACGCCATGCTGCGCAGGACGACGTACGCCCCCAGCACCGGGCAGACGACGCCCACGGTCAACGCCGCCGCCAGGCCGCGCACCATGAAGGGGTAGGTGAAGGGTTCGACGAGCCACGACAGCCAGGGGTTCACGCCGGGCCCTCGTCCCCTTCGCAGTGAGTGTCGGTCACCAGCAGCAGCCCGTCGCCGTCGGCCAGCAGATGGACGTGCCCGCCGTAGGCCTCGAGCAGATGCGCTCGCGTGAGCACCTGCGACGGCGCCCCAAACGCCACCAGGCGACGGTTGAGCAGCATGACCTGGTCGAAGCGTTCGGCCGCCAGGTTGAGGTCGTGCGTGGCGATCAGCTCGGTCACACCGGCCGACCTCAGGTCGTCGAGAATCGTGAACAACGTCTCCTGGCTGGGGAAGTCGAGGCCGGTGAAGGGCTCGTCGAGCAGAATGACCTCGGCCTCCTGCGCCAGCGCCTGCGCCAGGAAGACGCGCTGCTGCTCGCCGCCCGACAACTCGCCGATCGCCCGGCCGGAGGCCTCGGCCATGCCGACACGCTCGAGCGCGGCGTGCACGATCTCCCAATCCCGCCGCGACGGCCAGCGCAGCAGGCCGATCTCGCGCACGCGGCCCATCATGACGACCTCCTCCGCCGCCGCCGGAAAGGTCCGGTCGATGTACGAGCGCTGCGGGACGTAGGCGATGCACGTGTCGCCCAGGGGCGCGTGGCCGAAGATACGCACCGTGCCGGCGCTCGGCCGGTGTGTGCCGGCCAGCACGTTGAAGAGCGTCGTCTTGCCGGCGCCGTTCGGCCCGACCACCGCCAGACGGTGCCCGGCTGGCAGCCGGAAGGAGACCTCGCGCAGGGCGGTGCGACCGTCGTAGGCGACCGTCAGCCCCTCGACGAGCAGCGACGGCGCGTGCGGGTCGTGATCGGGGGGGCGAATCGCGCTGCGGGGCATCGGCGCCGTGCTATACCTGCTATGGAGCGAGCGCGTCGACGATCGCCGCGGCATTGTATCGCATCAAACTCGGATAATCCGGCGCCGGGCCGTCGGGGTCGCTCAGCGAGTGCACGTACAGGGTGACGACCTGGATCCCGGCGTCCTCCGCCAGGCGGCGCACGATCGCCGGATCGACGACCGAGGTGACGAAGATCGCCGGCACCTGCTCGGCGCGCACCCGGTCGAGCAACGCCGCCAGGTCGGCCGCCGACGGTTCGGCGAGGCTGCTCGGTCCGGGCAGGATGGACCCGACGATCGTGAAGCCGTAGGCCTCGGCGAAGTAGCCCAGTTCCTCGTGGTCGGTCAACAGACGGCGGCGTTCGGGTGGGACGGTTTCCACCAGCCGGCGGATCTCGCCGTCGAGCGCGGCGAGTTCGGCACGGGTGCTCGCCGCGTTGGCGGCGAAGGCCTCGGCATGCGCCGGGTCGAGCGCGGCGAGGGCCGTCTCGATGTTGGCCGTCCACTGGGCGACGTTCCGCGGGTCGAGCCAGGTGTGGGGATCGAACCCACCGCTGTCGCCTTCCTCGGAGAGTCGCCGCGACGTGACACCGTCCGAAACGGCGACCACGCCGGCCGAACCTCCGGCCTCGCCAATCAGGTCGGCCAGGAACAGCTCCAGGCCCAGGCCGTTGACGAAGACGACGTGCGCCTGCGACAGGCGCTGTACGTCCCGCGGCGTCGGTTCGAAGGCGTGCGGGTCGACCGACGGCGGGATGAGCGCCGTCACGTCGACCCACGGCCCGCCGACGGCGGCGACGACGTCGGCGACGATCGAGGTCGTGGCGACGACGGACAGCCTCTCCCCGGAGCCGAGGGCCGCCGGTCGCAGGTCGGCGGCGGCGACCTGGCGCGGCAGGCGGTCGGCGGGCGAGGCCTGGCCGCAGCCAGCGAGGGCCAGCAGTGCCAGGCCCCAGGCGGCGAGGCGAGGAGGTGCGAGTTGTTGGGGCCCGACGGGCCTCACCGGCACTCCGCGCACAATCCGCTGAGCTCGAGCAGATGGCCTTCGACGAGGAATCCCGTGCGGCGCGAGATCTGGCGCAACAGCGGGACGAGATCTTCCCGGCCAGGGACCTCGACGACCTGATGGCAGCCGCGGCACACCAGATGGTGGCCGTGCTCGAGGCCGGCCAGGGCGTAGCCGTGGCAGCCCGGTTCGACGTGGATGCGGCGGCACAGGCCGATCTCTTCGAGCAGGGCCAAGGTGCGGTAGACCGTGACCAGGCCAAGCGACGGACACGAACGGCGCGCCCGGCGCAGAATGTCGTCCGGGCGCAGCCAGCCGTCGGCGTCGAAGAGGGCGGTCAGGACGGCGCGCCGTGGGCGAGTCAGGCGGTGGCCGCGCTCGGCGAGGCGGGCGAAGAGCGACATCAGAGCGGCCGGAGGGGATGGAGGCATGGGCGCCTACTGAAAAAGTCTTTCAATAACAATTCTACCACCGTCTCGCGGGGGTCCGTGGGCTGCAGGCCGGAAGGAGGGGGGCTGCGGCGGCGCCTCGCCTACCCGGCCGAGGCCTCCGCCAGACACGCCGCCCACGCCGCCGGATCGAGGTGGTAGAAGTCGCGCAGCAGCGGATACAGCACGGGATACGCCTCGGCGAAATCCAGGGGTGCCTCGAAAAAGGCCTCGGTCGCCACGGCGAAGAACTCCGCCGGGTCCTCCGCCGCGTACGGGTCGAGCAGCGTCCGGCGCCGCCTTTCCACCGCCCGGACGAAGTCGTCGTACGCCGCCTCGAAAGCCGCCCGCCACCGCCCCTCGGTCGCCGCGTCGGCCAGGACCGGCACTCCGTCCGATTCGCCGGTGCGGTCGTCGAGGGCGTGCGCCACCTCGTGCAAGACGACGTTCTGTCCATCGTCGACGCGGGCCGCGTCGTAGGCCACGTCCTCCCAGGAGAACAACAGCACGCCGTGGGACCACGCCTCGCCGTGCCGCTCCTCGGTCGTCTCGACCTCGGCTCCTTCCTCGGTGTGGAGCCGCTCGCGGGCGCGATACACGCCGGGGTAGACGATCGCCGTCCGCAGTTCGGGCCATTCGTCGAACGGCCGATGGAGCAGGAGCAGCGACGCCTGCGCTGCGATCACGATTCGCATCGTCGAGTCGACCGCCTCCAGGCCGGCGCCAGGCTCGAACGCCAGTTCCCCCAGCAAGACCTGGAGCATGCCGCGCAGCTCCGCCTGCTCGACAGGCGGCAGGCAGCGGTAGTAGGCCACGTCGCGCTCGAGGATCTCCGCCCACTCGGGCGGAAACGGTCGGCGCTTGCGCCGCCTCCGGCTCCAGTTCGTGCGGTTCAACACGGGGAACGGCCTTCCCGCGAGCTTCGGGCTGGCGGGGGCTGCCTCGTCAGGGGGTGACCGACGGGGTCGGCGTCAGCGTAGCGACGTAGCGGGCCAGGATCCACCCTTCGCGCCCGTCGCTGGTGCGCACCTGGAGCCAGTTCTCGCCCCCGACCGCCTGCGGGCCGGCGATGACCAACACCGGCAGGCCCTCGATCAGGCCGCTCGTGCTTTGGCCATTGGGCGCGTCGCGCAGCAGCACACCGGCGCCGCCTGTGCCGAAGACGACTGCCGCCGGCGGAGTCGGGGTGATGGAGGGAGTCGGGGTCGCGGTGGCGGTCTCCGTCGCGGTGGCGGTCGCCGTCCGCGTCGGGGAGGGCGTGGCGGTCGGGCTGGGCGTCGGGCTGGCCGTCGGCGTCGGCGAGGGAGTCGGGGTCGGCGTCGGGACGGCCGCCAGGACCGAGACCCCCAGGTTCAGGGCGCCGAGCAGGCCGACGCCCGCCATCAGCCCGATCGCGCCGGGCAAGGAGTAACCGCTTCCGGTCAGCGGCCGGAACCCGTACAGGACGAGCACGAACCCGGCTACGACGACCGCCCACGACAGGTGAAGAGCGAATGTCAGGAGCGCCCCCTGCCATACGGCCTCCTGGGCGGCGGCCAGTCCGTAGCCGACGGCTCCGGCGGGGACCAACAACTCGTACGCGACGAGCGCGCCGCCGATCGGGTCGACCGCGCTGCTGCGCGCCAGCGAGACGCCCAGCGCCGCCGACCCCAGGGCCAGCACGCCGAAGTCGACCAGGTTCAGGCCAGCGTATCCGGCGGCCAGCACCGATGCCGAGCGTGCGTCGCCGAGCCCGCCCGCCAGTCCGGCGGCGATCGCCGTCAACAGGCTCGCCAGCAGCAGCGCGCCGATCTGACGCCCGAAGTAGCGCATCGAACCGCAGACCGCCGCCAGCGACAGGCCGGCGATCGCCGCCATGCGCGGCGCCACCAGCACGGCGGCGAAGAGCAGCGCCAGTTGGTCGAAGCGGAACGACACGCCGGCGAGCACACCGGCGAGCGCGGCGTAGAGGTAGAGGTCGACGCCGGGCGAGACCTGGTGCGCGAGCTCTTCCAGGTACGCCTCGCGCTCGTCGGCCCGCAACTGCGTCAGCATGCGGCCGGCGCGGCGGCGGCGGGCGCGCGGCAGGGCTTCGGGGTCGTCGACGGGCCGCAAGGGCTCGAAGGTCATCGGCGCAGGCTAGCCACAAGGCGCATCGGCCGGTCGAGCCAGCCGAGCGCCTCGACGATGCCCGGGGCGACCAGATCGGCCGCCTGCATCGCTTCGACCGAAAGCCCCTCCGGGGATAGCACGGCAATGCCGATAGCGGCTTCGGCCAGCATCGCCGCGTCGTTGTCGCCATTGCCGATGGCCACGACCCGGTCGGGGCCGAGCTTCCGGACGGCCTCCGCCTTGGCGGAGGCCTCGTTGCCCGGCGGAATGCGCACGGCGGTCACGCCGAGCGCGCGGTCGATCTCCGACTGCCGGCCGTGCGTGTCGGCGGTCAGCAGATGAAGGTCGAGTCGATCGCGCAGCCCGAGGAGCTGGCGAGCGACGCCGTCGATCAGTTTCCCGTCGACGGCCAGGGTTCCGTTGACGTCACACACCAGGTGGTGCAATCGGATCGTCCCCCGGCCGGGGATGGTGAGTTCGATCATCGCCCTGAGCCAGGTCGAAGGGCCTGGCGGGCGATTATAGCATCCGGTACGTCTCGGCCGCCGCCCGCGGCGATGCACGACCGTCCGCGGGAAATCACCAGCGAGGGGTGACGGCGTCCACTGGCCGGCCACCACCGCCGAGAGGAGGATGGGGTCGGCGACGAAACGGATCTCTTGTGGGCCGGGGAGGCGCACATGCGAATCGTGATCGACCACGATCAATGCCGACATGGCGGGGCCTTTTCCGATCGCTGCCTGTCTTCGACCTTGCTGCACCCGCTCGGCCACGAGCGGTACTGCACAGCGAAGGTCGAAGACGACGGCCGGTCCGAGGTGACCGTGACCCTCGTGACCGGCGGGCGAAGCTACACCCGACGCTTCGCCGACCGCTTCGAGCGCGAGGCCGCCGCAGCCGAGGGGTGGACGGCATTCGTCGGGGCCAACCCGTAGCTCTCATCCCCGATCCCTGCACCCGACTGCCACCGGATCCTGCTCGACCCGTCCGGGCCGGACCTCCGTTCCGGCTTGGCGTCGATTGGGACGGTTCGTGCGTCTTGACATCCCGTGAGTTGTCAGGTAGCGTAGCAGTACTCGAGTACTTGCTCTGAGCCCGGCCTGAGCCCGTCACAAGCCTTGAGCCCGTCGAAGCCCTGAGCTTGTCGAAGGGCCGCGCACCAGGGGGATCGACCGGACGTGCGCATCCGGATCCGCACCCTCAGACGATTCCTCCTCGGAGCCCTGCTGGCGCTCGGGTCCCTGACCCTCGCCGCCTCGGCCCTGGCCGACTAGACTGTACTGTTTCGCAATTGTGTTGACAGGGATCGAGGGTCATGTGACGTATCCTTCCCGTTGCACAGAGCCCCCTCATGGGGAGACGGGGAGGAGGTCGCATGACCCTCGACGACAGCATACACGCGTTTCGCCTGCGCGTCATGGCGCGGGCGCAAGAGCTGCACAACGTGACGCGGGCGTGCCCGGAATTCGGCATCTCCCGCACTCTGTTCTACCGCTGGCGGAAGCGGTACCTGGCGTACGGCCGGGACGGGTTGCACCCTCGCCGGCAAGGCCCGCGACGAGGGCGGCCGCCGCTGCTCAGCGTCCAG